>Ga0247727_10004111_pt1 | contig 31231 bp, 29 predicted proteins | sample WisWelCaveWW1625_FD_202498 | JGI IMG/M metagenome (GOLD analysis project Ga0247727, IMG submission 202498) | Biofilm microbial communities from Wishing Well Cave, Virginia, United States - WW16-25 | ecosystem: Environmental > Aquatic > Deep subsurface > Groundwater > Cave microbial mat | place... | reverse complement strand
CATCCAAGACTTCCTGGCGCGCTGGAACACGGACCCGACCCCCTTCGTGTGGACCAAGTCAGCCCACACCATCGTCCGCGATCACCGAAAGATGCTTGCGCTCATTTCGAGGAAGGGACACTAGGAGATCCACCCCACGACGACATAGCACCATGCCGCCGCCAGCAGCGCCGCCGCGACATCCAGCATGGCGCCTATGCGTGCCATGCGTGGGATCCTCACGTAGCCGCTCCCGAACACGATGGCGTTCGGCGGCGTTCCCACCGGCAGCGCGAAGTCGCACGACGCCGCGATCGTCGCGGCGAACAGGCTGGCGTCGAGGTTCGACGGCGACACGCTGCTCACGAGCACGTTCAGCATGACCGCGATGGTCGCGATGTTGGATGCGAACGCCGAGAGAGCGACGGTCGCAAAGCTCGCGATCAGCACCTGCGCGAAGGGTGCGAGCTCTCGGACGCCGGTGAGCTGCGTAGCGAGCCAGCTCGAAAGCCCGCTCGCTTCGATGCCTGCGGCCATGGAGAAGCTGCCGCCCAGGAACACCAGGGTTCCCCACGACACGGTGCGCAAAGACGCAAGCTCGAGCGTCGCTCGGCCGCGGACGCGCCAGATCAGCAGCACAAGAGCCGCGCTCATCGCGATCGTCGCCTCGACGTGAGCGGAGCCGATCGTGACCGTCGTCAGTCGCGAGCGAACGGAAGCCGTGACCGGCTGCGCCGCGATCCACAGGCCGGCTGCGACGAAGAACACGACGAGCACGATCCACTCGCCGGGTCGAACGCGCCCGAGGGACGCCAATTCCTCGCGCACGGCGTCGCGGCCGACGTCACCTTCGGGCGCGTCGCGGCGACCCGCCTGCCACAACACCCACCATACGACAGGCAGGAACATCAGCACGAAAGGAAGGCCGACGACCATGTACTCGACGAAGCTGATGTCGGTGCCGCGCTGTGACATGAACCCCGCGAAGGTCGCGTTGGGCGGGGATCCGATCTTCGTGCCGATGCCGCCGACGTTGGCCCCGTACGCGATGGCGAGCATGATCGACGAGCCGTAGTGCTCGAGGCGGCGACCGCCGATGCGGCTCTCGAGCTGTGCGATCAGCGCGAGCGCGATCGGCAGCATCATCGTCGCCGTCGCAGTATTGGAGATCCACAGCGAAACGAACGCGGTCGCGGCGAGGACGCCGAACAGCAACCGTGCCGGCTGCGTTCCGATCGCGTGCATGATGGTGAGCGCAACTCGCCGATGCAGTCCCCACTGCTGCATGGCCGCCGCGATGCACATGCCCCCCATGAACAGGAAGACATACGGATGCACGTACGGCTGCGCGGCGCGCCGCGCGTCATCGCCGATCTCGCCGCCGAAGACGCCGAGAAAGGGATAGGCCACGAAAGGCACACAGGCGGTGGCATGAATCGGCAGTGCCTCGGAAAGCCACCAGACGAGCATCAGCGCCGTGACCGCCGCGGCGAGCGCCGGGCGCGAGCCGTAGTCGTCGTAGTGCTGGAGCGGCGAATCGACCATCGCGATCACCGCGAAGGCAACCAAGCCCAGCGCGAGAAAAGCGAGCCTCGCTCGAGTCAGCTGGAAGGCAGGGGCGACCATGCGCGCATTGTAGGAGCTGCGCTCACACCGCGGCCGAGCCGGGCACTCGCGACGTCGAGCTGGTTTCGGTCCGCGCACCCACGCGTCGCGTCGAATCCCTCCGGGTGCAACCCCCCGCGCTTCTTGGCCAGCGCTCTTTCACCCACGGACTTCCTCGAGGAACCGGGAGGCCGCTCGATGGAGGAGCAACCAGGATGCTGTTCAGTTCACCTGAAAACGCCGCGTGCTGGCGTGGTTCGACATCGATGGGCGCTCCGTCTGGCCGCTGACTCCTCAAGTTGAATCACGTCCTTCGGTGGCCACGCTCGGTGCGGTTGAGGGCCGCGCTGTTCGGAGGAGCAGGTTAGCGCAAGTGCGCTATCGGCAACGTGTTGAGAGTGGTGGGCCACACTGGATTCGAACCAGTAACTTCCACGCTGTGAACATGGCACTCTGCCAGTTGAGTTAGTGGCCCACCAAGGAGCCGCTCGCCGGGGCGAGAGGGGGCGAAAGGGTAACCGATCGGCAGCGCGAGGCAAGCCGAACGCTCCCCCCGCCAGGAGCGCATCCGAGAGACGGATGCGCTCCCAACGAGAAGGTCCCAGTTCCGTCCGCCCGCGCAGAGCCGAGCAACCGACGGTTCTCGTAATGGCCCTGCGAGTCGCTAGCGAGACAGACGGGTCCGGGTCAGCTCGCGGACCCGACTCTCGGCGCGCCGCAAAAGCATTCGCACGGCATCCTCGGTCCGCCCTCCCATCTGCTCGCCGGCCTGCCTCAGGGACAGCCCCTGGAAGAACACCAGCGCGATGGCCTTGCGGTGGTCGGGCGAGAGCTCCGACAGGGTCTGGCGCAGGATCTCGAGTTCCTCCTCGCGCTGGACGACTCTCGTCACGGACAGATCGTCCGAAATGGGCTCATAGAGCGGAACGCCCCCGCCTCCGTCGGAACGCGCGTCGCACGAGCGCTCCCGCATGACGTCGCGACGACCCGCCGAATAGTATTCGGCACGATCACGGATCTTGTTCTGGAGGATCTGCGAGAGCCAGTTCAGCAGCGACCCTTCGCCGCGGTATTCGTACTGCCCGAAATCGCGCGTCGCTTCGCGGAACGTGGTCTGTGCCAAGTCGTCCGCCTCTTCCTTGCGCCGGAGCTTCGGACCGAGTCGCTTCCGCGCGAGTTCGACCATCGTTTCGTAGTAGCGCGTGAACAGATCGTTCAACGCGTCCACCTCGCCCGCCTTGGCCCGCTCGACCAGGGGACGAATGGTGGCGTCCTGCGCGGAACCGGAGAACAGACCGTGGCCGCGGTCGAGGGGCACGACCCCTTCTTCCTGGGCCTTCTCGGGTTCGTCTCGGGGAAGCATGTTTCGCCGCACGGGGGGCATTGTGACAGAGACCTGGATGCCGTGCTCCGTACGCGAGGAAAACGCCCGCGGAACACTGCGCTTCGGAGAAACTACCGAGGCCGCCCCGCTAGCCGCGGGTCTACAAGGAGTTACGCCCTCCCGGAAACCTCGCCGCGCACCAGGTCGAGGAAGGCGGACTCGTCCAGGACGCGCACCCCCAGATCCTCGGCCTTCTTCCGTTTGCTGCCCGGACCGTCCCCGACGACGAGGTAGTCGGTCCGGCCGGAAACGGAAGAGACCACGTGGGCTCCGGCCTGCTCGGCCAGGTTCTTCGCTTCGGCGCGCGAGAGCCGCGCGAGTGTGCCGGTGAAGACGACGGTCTTGCCGGCCATTGCCCCCGTCGCGCGGAGAGCTCGCTCGGGGCACTCGATCACGACGCCCCCCGCGAAGAGCCGCTCGATCAGCGATCGGTTCTCGGGCCGGTCGAACCAGCCGCGAATGGACTGCGCCATCTCGCCCCCGATCCCTTCGAGGTGTACCAGGTCCTCCACGCTGGCGTCGCGCAGGGTTTCGAAGGAAGAGAAGCTCCGGGCGAGGAGACGCGCCGTCGCCGCCCCGACTTCCGGGATCGAGAGAGCCACCAAGAACCGGTCGAAAGGCACGCGTCGGCGTTCGGCGAGCTGATTCATCAGGTTCGAGACGCTCTTCTCTCCCCAGCGCTCGAGAGCGAGGAGTCGCTCCGGAGAGAGTTGGAAGACGTCGGCCGGGCTCTCGACGAGTCCGGCTTCGACGAGCTGGCCGATCGACTTCCGCCCCAATCGATCGATCTCGAAGGCGCCGCGGCCGCAGAGGATCTCCGTCCGACCGATGAGCTGAGGCGGACAGCGGGTCCCGTTGGGGCAGAGCCAGTACTTGCCCGATGCGACGACCTGGGCGCCGCAAGCAGGACACCTCTCTGGCATGGAGAAGGTCTCCCTCCAACCGCAGATCACGCCGGCGCGAACATGTCCCGTGTCCGTCTCCAAGAGCTCCCGGGGAACCCCGCATGACCACTCCGGAGGCTCCCCTCCCTCCGCGGACTTCGCGACGCCGATCACCTGGGGGATCACGTCTCCGGCGCGTTCCAGGAACACGCGGTCGCCGATCGCGAGACCGAGTTTCGACACGTGATCGGCGTTGTGCAGGGTCGTGTGGCGGACGGTGACGCCGCCGATCTCCACCGGGTCGAGATGCGCGCGGGGCGTCAGCCGTCCATTCGGGCCGACTTGAACCTCGATCGCGCGCAGCACGCTCGTCGCCTCGACGGGCGCGAACTTGTAGGCGAACTGCCAGCGCGTCGAACGGGAAGTGCGCCCCAGGCGCTCGCGCAGGTCGAGCCGATTCAGTTTGGCGACGATGCCGTCCACCTCGAACGGCAGCCCGAAGCGTCTGGCCTCGAGTTCGTCGTGGTAGGCGAGGCACGCATCCAGGCCGGTGACGACCCGCCCCAGATCCGAGACGGGAAGCCCCCAGTCGCGGACCGCGGCGAGCTGCTCGGCGTAGGTGGCGAAACTCGGACCCCCCTCCATTCTCGCGAGGCCCCAGGTGTGGAACTCGAGCGGGTAGCGCGACACCTCGGCGGGATCGTTCCGGCGCAGGGCCCCCGAGGTCGCGTTGCGGGGATTCGCCAGGAGCTCCGCGCCCTGCTTTCTCCGCTGATCGTTGAAGTGCTGGAAGGCTTCCCGTCGCATCAGGACTTCGCCCCGGACCTCGAGCAACAGCGCAAGGGGGCGTCGATCCTCGCCGAGCGAGAGGGGAAGGTTCCGCACGGTCCTCAGGTTCGCCGTGATGTCCTCGCCCGTCGATCCGTCGCCGCGGTTCAGGCCCTGGACGAACACGCCTCGTTCATAGAGCAACGACGCACTCACACCGTCGAACTTGGGCTCGACCGACCACTCGAGATCTTCGCGGGGATCCAGCTTCAGGAATCGTCGGATCTTCTCCTCGAAATCGCGCGCCTCCTCCGCGGAGAAGAGACTGTCGATCGACAGCATGGGCACGACGTGATCGACCCGAGCGAAGCCCTTGCCCTCGGGAAGAGGAGCTCCCACGCGCTGCGTGGGGCTGTCCGGCGTCATCAGATCCGGATGGCGGAGTTCGAGATCCTTCAGCTCGCGAAACAGCCTGTCGTATTCGGCGTCCGAGACCTCGGGGCGCGACTCGAGGTAGTAGAGATGGTCGTGCCTCCGGATCTCGGCCCGCAGTCCGGCCGCACGCCTCTCGAGCTCCCGCGGAACCCCCATCGAGGCGAATTGTGGAGCCCGTCCGATCGCCCGTCCACGGCGATCTCCGGAGGAGCACCGGCAGCCCTCAGAAGGGAGTATCCGTTTGTGGAACGGCTTCGTACCCGAGGTAGGGAACGCGCAACCGCACCGTGCGCTGGCCGGTATGGGGGTCCTCGCGTTCCTCCGTGACGAGTTGAACGCCAATCCTCCGGCCCACGAGATCGGACGAGGCGATCTCGAGTCTGCCCGATACGTCGAAGCCGAAGCGTTGCAGGACCCGCTTGACTCGCGGGAGCCCTCGTTCGCTCCAGACGAGTCCGTCCCAGGCGGCGGTCCTTCCCGCGTAGTCGCCCTCGGAGACCTCGAGCCTCAAGGCCCAACGCAGGCTCCCCTCGCGCGTGGTCCCTTCGCGCACCTCGACCACCCGGCACACGTAGTTGCCTTCGGGCACCGAGACGAAGGACTCGATGTCCTCGATTCCACTGAAGTCCATGAGCATGGCTGGCTCCTTTCTGCGGCTTGGACCCGCCGGTAGGGAGCGGGTTTCCATCTGAGCCGGAAAGGAGCGAGTGCCTCGGCTCAGGCCGGTCCAGGACCGATCGGGAGGATCCGGGCGGCGTGCGCAGCCGTTCCTGCCCCCGTCACGCGCCCAAAGACGCGCTCCATGTTGAGCCCCAGGACCTTCTCGACCCCCTCGAGATCGAATCCTCGGCGGAGCAGGAGTTCGGCCAGGATGCCGTAGCTCGCGGCGTCCTCGAGCCATTCGGGGCCCCTCTCGATTCCGTCGTAGTCGGACCCGATTCCGACGTGATCGATCCCCGCCACCTCCACGGCGTGCACGACGTGATCCAGGAAGCGTTCGGCGGCGAGAGGCCGTGCCTGCGTGCGCATGACGCGCTGTTTCTCCAGGAAGCGAGACGTCGCGTCCGAGCCCGGAACCTCCAGATAGGCCGGGGAAGCCCGCACTCTCGCCTCCTCGGCCCGCGCCTGCGCGTCCAGGAACCCGGGATGGAACACGATCCCGACCACCCCCCCGTGGCTCCCCAGCGCACGAAGCTGGTCGTCCGTCAAGTTGCGGGGGTGATCGTAGAGTGCGCGGCAACCCGAGTGGCTCGCGATCGTGGGCCGCTGACTCGCCTCCAGCGCTTCATAGAAGCGCTTCATAGAAGGAGCGCTCACCCGCGTGAGAGAGGTCCGCGACCATGCCGAGAGTGTTCATCTCGACCACGACGCGCCGGCCGAAGTCGGTCAGTCCGGGCGGGACCTCCGGGCCGGCACCGTCCCGGCAGGATCGAATCCAGGACAGGTGGTTGTTCCAGACCAGCGTCATCACGCGCAGGCCGTGCTCGAAGAACCAGTGCAACTTCTCGAGGCTCTCCTCGATCGCATGGCCGCCCTCGATTCCGAGGATCCCGGCCACGCGTCCCGAGCGACGCACCGCCGCAAGGTCCGCCGCGTGCCCCCACCAGGGCAAAGCGGTCGGAACGGCGCTCGGCGAGCTCGTGCCCGGCTCGCATCATCTCCTTCGCGCGCGTGAAGGGCCGATCGAGGAACCGCTCGGGGTCGACCCAGCACACGACCACCCAGGCCCCGAGACCTCCCTCCGTGCCTCGAACGAGATCGAACTGCCCCGGCGTACGCGTCCCGAGTCTGGAAGCCGGAATCGCCCAACGTGCATCTTCGGACCACCGGCTCCCTTCGCATGTCAACCTGACAGGAGGCGCGGCGACCTCCTTGTGACGCTGCCACTCTGACAGCGCCGCCATCTTTCGACCTTCATCGGCATCGACCCTCGGAGGCTCGCAGGCATGCTCTGCAGGCCCTATTCAGGACGGAAGCTGGCGGCACATGCTTTGCTTCCGGGGCGGCCCCGCTCGTCGTACGCCCATGCGTTCGCGCCACCTCATCCTGCTCGTCGACGATGACGTCGAAGTCCGACTCGGGGTCGCCGATCTCCTTCAAGACCTCGGGCTGGAAGTCCGTCACGCCGAGAGCGGTCTGGAAGCGCTCGACGTCGTCCGGAGCGAACTCGTTCACGCGGCCGTCCTCGACATGTACATGCCGGGGTGCACCGGATTCGAGGCCTTGCCCCTCCTCCATCGGGAACGGGCCGATCTTCCCTGCATCGTCTACTCTGGCCGTTGGACCCTCGACCTCGAACAGGCGGTGATCGAGGCTGGCGCTCTGGCCTGCCTCAAGAAGCCGGTCGAACCCGACGCGTTGCGTCGCGAGGTGCGCAGGGCCTTGGGCCTGGATCCCCTGGGAACGCGCGGCGGCCTGAACTGATCGATCTCGCCGTCGCAGGACGACGGCGATCCCTGAACCCACTCTCCACTCACTTCACTCCTAGAAGGCAAGAGAAACGAAGGAAACCTCCCATGGCAATGAAGACGAAGACGAAGATGAACCTCCGTCCGCTCGCGGACCGCGTCATCCTGCAGCGCGCCGAGGCCGAGGAAAAGACGGCCGGCGGGATCCTCATTCCGGAGAGCGCCAAGGACAAACCGAAAGAAGGTAAGGTCATCGCCGTTGGCGAGGGACGCCTGAACGACGACGGTGTCCGTCAGAAGATGACGGTCAAGGTCGGCGACCGAGTGCTCTTCACCTCCTACGCCGGCACCGAAGTCAAGGTGCTCGGCGAGGAGTACCTGATCATGGCTGAGTCGGACATCCTCGCCGTCATCGAGGAGTAACCCCTAGCTCATCAAAGAATCGAGAACGAAGATGGCCAAGCAGATCGCCTTCGACGCCGAAGCCCGAGAGCACATTCGTCTCGGCGTCCAGAAGCTCGCGCGCGCCGTGAAAGTCACCCTGGGACCGCGTGGGCGCAACGTGATCATCGAGAAGTCCTTCGGCAGTCCGACCGTCACCAAAGACGGCGTCACGGTGTCGAAGGAAGTCGAGCTCGAGGATCCCTACGAGAACATGGGGGCCCAGCTCGTGAAGGAAGTCGCCTCGCGTACGAGCGAGGGAGCGGGAGACGGCACGACGACCGCGACGGTGCTCGCCGAGGCCGTGTTCGTCGAGGGATTGCGCAACGTGACCGCGGGAGCGAATCCGATCGCTCTCAAGCGCGGCATCGACAAGGCCGTCGAGGCCATCGTCGCGAACCTCAAGAAGATCTCCAAGCCCGTCAAGGGCCGTGACGACATCGCCAAGGTCGGCGCCATCGCGTCCAACAACGACCCCGAGATCGGGAACATGATCGCGGAGGCCATGGACAAGGTCGGCAAGGACGGCGTCATCACGGTCGAGGAAGGGAAGAGCCTCACCACCGAGGTCGAATGGGTCGAGGGGATGCAGTTCGACAAGGGCTACCTCTCGCCTCACTTCATCACGAACCCCAAGACCATGGAGTGCGTGCTCGAGGACGCTTACGTCCTGGTGCACGAGAAGAAGATCTCGTCGGTCAAGGACATGATCCCGCTCTTGGAGGACGTGATCCGCTCGGGTCGGCCGCTGTGCATGATCTGCGAGGACGTCGAGGGCGAGGCGCTCGCGACGCTGGTCGTGAACCGCTTGCGTGGCGCGTTCCCCTGCGTGGCCGTGAAGGCGCCGGGCTTCGGCGACCGCCGCAAGGCTATGCTGGAGGACATCGCCATCCTCACGGGCGCCAACCCGGTCATGGAATCGACTGGCCAGAGCCTCGAGGGCGTCAAGCTCGCGGATCTCGGCCGCGCCAAGAAGATCGTCGTCACCAAGGACGCAACCACGATCGTCGAAGGCGCAGGCAAGAAGGACGCGATCAAAGGCCGCATCGAGCAGATCAAGAACGAGATCGAGGACACGAGCTCCGACTACGACAAGGAGAAGCTCCAGGAACGTCTGGCGAAACTCGCTGGCGGCGTAGCCCAGCTCAACATCGGGGCTGCGACCGAATCCGAGATGAAGGAGAAGAAGGCCCGCGTCGAGGACGCGCTCCACGCGACCCGAGCGGCCGTCGAGGAGGGCATCGTCCCCGGCGGTGGCGTGGCCCTCCTCTCCTGCCAGGGCATCATCGACGCTCTCAAGCTCGAAGGTGACGAGAAGATCGGGGCCAGCATCGTTCGTCGCGCCCTCGAGTCTCCCATGCGCCAGATCTCGGAGAACGCCGGGCAAGACGGAGCGGTCGTCGTGCAGAACGTCCGCGCTGGAAAGGGTGAGGCCTTCGGCTTCAACGCCGCCTCGGACGTGTACGAGGACCTCGTCAAGGCTGGGGTGATCGATCCCACCAAAGTGGTGCGCATGGCCCTGCAGAACGCGGTCTCCGTCGCGAGCCTGCTGCTCACGACCGACGCCTTGGTGAGCGAGATCCCCGACAAGAAGGAGGAGGAAAAGGTCGGTGGCCACGGACACGGCCACTGATCCTTCCGCGACCTCGACCCCGAACAGGCCGCCCGGAACCACGCTGGGCGGCCCGTTCCGTTCTCAGGGGCCGGTCCCCGCGCGCCCGGACGCAGCGGAGGGTCGTCGTCTCGAATGCGCGCGCCTGCCCGGCAAGGACTCCCTTCCCAGGCCTTCGAGAACGTCGCTTCCGACGGGGCCGGCCACCGCCACGCAGGAAGCCCCCGGATGGAGGTGCGCTCGCGCGACCCGGCGCACGTCCTCTGCTCGCACGGTCCGGAAACTCCGGAAGAGCTGCTCGAGGTGGTCGTCCGGCAGGCCGTTCCTGTGCGCCGACACCAGCGTCTGCACCCTGCGCGCGGAACGTTCGTAGCCCAGGGCGAAGGAGCCGGTGAGGTAGTTTCGCGCGAGTTCGAGCTCCTCCTTCGTCACGAGCTCGTCTCGGATGCGCCGGATCTCGGCGAGGAATCCCTGGATCGCGGTCTTCAGGTGCTCCGGTGACGTCCCGATGTAGGCCATGAACGTCCCGGGAAGGACGCCGGCCGACGAATGGATCGAGGCGCTCACCGTGTAGGCGAGCCCCAGCTCGTCGCGCAGACGGCGCGTGATCCGGCTCGTGAAACCCGGCCCCGTGCCGAGCACGTGGTCCATCACCACCAACGCGGCGTAGTCCGGGTCGGTGCGGCGAACCCCGAGGTGCCCGAGGTAGACGTGGATCTGCTGGCGATCCGCGGGAAAGGCCCCCGTTCGGCGCTCGAGCGCCGGGAAGCGCAGGTCCGGAGGGGGTAGGTCCGCCCCGGGTCTCCAGCGTCCGAGCCCCCGTTCGAGCGCGAGCCGCACCTCGAGCGGGTCGACGTCGCCCGAGACCGCGATCACGGTCCGCTTCCCGCACCAGTGGCGTCGATGATGCTCTGCCAGGTGCTTTCGCTCGATGCGACGGACGCTCTCGATTGCCCCATAGTCCGGCTGGCCGAGCCAGTGCTCCCCGTAGACCAGCCGCCGGAAGAGCCAGGCGCCCTGGGTACGCGGGTCGTCCCTCTCGATGATCAGGCGGTCGAGCAGCCGCTTCCGGTGCAATTCGACCTTGGCCGAAGGATAGGTCGGCCCCACAAGACAGGCCGCGAGGCACTCGAGCAGCGCCTTCCATTCGCCCCCGGCGATCTGGCCCGTGATCCCGGTCGAGCTCCCCGCGAGACTCCCCCCTGCGGGCTCGAGGCGGGCGGCGATCGCCTCCTCGGTCCAGCCCCCTGCACCCTGGTCGACCAGCCGGCCGGCGAGGAACGCGGTTCCGGCGAGTCCCTGCGGGTCGAGCGAGTGCCCCCCGCGGACGTGGGCCTGGGCTGCGAAAACAGGGGCCCCTCGGCGCGGAGAGACGAGCAGGACGGCGCCGCAGCGCAGGGAGAACCGCTCGACCGGGAGCCTGGGTACGACGAGCGCCGACGTCCGTCGGACGGCCTTGTTCACCCTTCCGGCCCCTTGGAACGGGAAGGAACCCGGGATCGCCGGCGACCGCTCCTTGCGACCTCTGCTCCCTCCCCCGGCAGACACCAACCCACGACGCGCCGCTGGGGAGAGAGCCGGCGCTCGACCGCGGCACGCAGAGGCTCCGCCCCGATCTTCGCGTGCCTCGCTCCTCGGTCGAACGCGAGCCGCCAGTCGCAATCGACCGCCCACTCCCCGAGCTCCTCGGCCAGGTCGGAAACGGTCTCGCCGTCGAAGGCCTCCATGGAGCGGATCATCTCGAGCGCTCGCTCTAGCTCGTCCCGATCCACCCTCTTGCGGGCCAGACGGGCCAGTTCCTCGTCGATTGCGTGCTCGAGCGCCTCCGGCTCCACGCCTTGGGCACATTCGGCATAGATCCAGAAGGCCCCCGCCTCGACCCGGCTGTCGTTGCTCGCCGAAATGCTGGTCGCCAGCCCTTCGCGGTGGACGAGACGATCCTGGAGCCGGGACATCCTGCCGCTCGCGAGCACGACCAGCGTGAGGTCGAGCGCATGGTCTTCGTCGCCCCCGATCTTCCCGGTGGGCCACCCCATGATCAGTCGCCGTCCCTCGTCGTCCCAGTGGGTCGTGACGCGCACCTCGCCCGCGGGCTCCTCGATCGTGGGACGATAGCAGTCGACCGACTCGTAGGCCGGTCCGCCCGGGATCCGTTCGAATCGGGCTCGAACGGCGCGCCTGACCGCCGAGCGGGAAACGTCCCCTGCCACGACCAGGGTCGCATTCCCCGGATGGTAGAAGCGGCCGTAGTAGTCCCGCATGTCTCGCGCCCGGAGACCCTTCAGGGAATCGGGATAGCCGATGATCGGGCGTCCATAAGGGTGGCGCTGAAAGAGGTGGGAATCGACGCGCCGGGCGAGAACCCGCCAGGGATCGTCCTCGCCCATGGCGAGCTCCTCCAGCACCACGGCCCGCTCGGCTTCGAACTCGGAAGGGTCGAGGAGCAGGTGCTGCATGCGGTCCGATTCGATGTCGAGCGCGTGCTCCCAACGGTCGGAGGCGAGCTCGAACCAATAGGCGGTGTGGTCGTAGCTCGTGAAGGCGTTGTTCTGGCCGCCGAGTTCGGCCGTCCGCCGGTCGACCTCTCCCTTCCCGAAGCGGCTCGAGCCCTTGAACATCATGTGCTCGAGGAAGTGGGAGACCCCGGCCTCCCGATCGACCTCGTTTCGGGCCCCGACTCGGTAATAGAGGACGACGGAGACGACCGGATCGCCGCGCCGCTCGGCAACGAGGAGTCTCAGGCCGTTCCTTAGGCGATCCTCGCTGACTTTGGCCCCCGCCTTGAGCCTCGGAGGCCTGCTGGAAGGCCTCGTCTGGAGGAAGGGCGTCGAGCTGAAGAGAACGGCAGGCAGCATGCTCGAGAGGCGATGATAAGGCCTCGGAGGAGGTGCGTCGCGGCCCTTCAGTCCGCGAGACTCTGGACGAATTGCCCGAGTTCGTCGAGGTCGAGGGCGACTCCCCCCCTCCAGATCCGTCCCTCGATTCCAGTCCACCCGACGAGCGAAAGGGAGAGGCCCGCGAACTTCGCGGCCAGGGCGCTGGCATCGGCGGATCCGGAATCGACCGAGAGCGCCGCGGCGAATCCTTCGAAACCATGCAACAGCCGGGCGACGTCGTAGCGGAAGAAGGCCCCCGGATTGGCCCCCTTCAACCCCGAGAGGGCCGGAGCCAGGGCGTCGCTCACCGCAGACGCCGATCTGCAAGAGCGTTCGAGCGTTCCGCGGAGGTAGGTCTCGTCGCCTCCGAGCACGCAGACGGCCCATCCCTCGCCTGATTCGCTCGCCACCGACCCCAGAGCGAGCTGTAGCCCTCCGGGAAGGAGTTCCTTGATGACCCTCCGAACCGCCTCGATCTCCTCGGACTTGGGGCGCTCCGATTCGGGGAGCAGATTCAGGAACGAATCCAGGTCGAAGCGAGCCACACGGCGCGTGACCTCGATGCCGCCGATCTCGAGCTGGAGCGGCTCGCCGGTACGGATCCCGACCTGGGCCAGGGCCGGGAGCTCGAGCAGTCCATCCAGGCTTCGGACGAGACTCTTGGGGTCGGGCGATGAGTAGAGGAAGGCCCCGCGGAAGCCCCAGGCACCCAAGCCGAACGAGGACAGGGCGGAGGTCCCGACGTGGCACTGGACCTCCTTCAAGGCCTGGATGGCCGCTCGCCCAGCGTCGAGGAACGCGGGCGGCACGTGCCCGCCGGCGGCGGCGTATTCGAGCATCGCCCCGTAGAGCTCCAGGATCTGGGCCGTGTATCCCGACGTGTCGAAGGTGCTGGCGAACTGCACCGGCGCCTCGGGGTCGAGCCGGCCAGCAAGACCGGGATAGTCGATCTCCTCGGGCCTCCCCCACTCGGACAGGGCGCTCCCCTCCAAGGTGGCGAGAACGCCCGAGAGCTTGGCCTTGGCTCCTTGGACGTCCAAGACGAGATCCAGCCGGTCCGCCGAATCCAGGAAGTCCACGGCCAGATCGAAGATGGACTGCATGAAGTTGCGGATGTCGAGCGGCGCAGCCCCCTGGGGAGAGTCGAGCATCGACTCGGCCTGTATGAGCCCGAGATCGATCAGCGGGCGGAAGGCCTCGATCAGCCGTTGGATGTCGATCCGGACGACGACGAGGCCGGTCGGGAGGTCGCGGAGCAGAGCCTTCGACTCCTCCTGGGCGGAATAGGTCCCCTCGAGGGCGATCCCGACGCAGGCTCCCGAAGTGATCGCCTTGTCTCGCCAGGGAGGCTGCAAGGAGGCCACGAAAGCCGCCGGATCGGTGGTCCCCACGATGAAGACGGGCGTGGGGATGGGCTTTTCCCGGGAAACGGCCAGGGCGAACCCCAGGGCTACCTTGGTGTCGATGAGGGTTGGATCGGCCGGGATCTCGAGCGCCGCCAGGAGGTCCGCCGTGGTCCAGGCCTTCCCCTCGGGGGCGAAAACGGCCCGCATGCGCTCGACCGGGGGCAAGAGCTCTTCGACGGAGGAGAGCCGGACGAAGAGGACCGACTCCTTGGGCACGAGGCGTGCGTAATCTGGGGAGAGCTGCCCGGAGGACTGGGCGAACGCCGGGGTCGCGCCGACGGTGGCCAGGATTGCGAGTGCCAGGGTCTTCATCGGGGCCTCCGATGGGAGGGCACTCTAGCACCGCGGGAGGGGTCGAGCTCCAGAGTGCGTCAACTCGAACACGCTCCGCGAGCCTCGGCCCCCGAATCGAGCAACCAGAAACCGGCTGTTTTCCCGCGAAAAACTGGGCATAGGAAGGTTGCACGGAGCGGCCGGAATCGGCGGAATACGCCTACGGTGGGCTCGGCACGCATCACGAGTGCCTGGTTCGCGAAGCTCAGCAGGTCGACGACGACACGACTCCCGCCCGCCGGTCGCGAGCGATGCGAACCCCAAGCAGAACTCACATCCAATGCCTAAGAAAACCAAGAAAGCCAAGACGCCCGTCAAGACCGTCAAGATCACGGCCTCGGGGAAAGTCCGCACCAAGAGCGAGATCTTCAACGCGATCGCCGGACACACCGGCCTCGCCCGCAAGCAAGTCCAGTCGGTGTTCGACGGTCTGGGCGCGCTGCTCGCCGTTGACCTGGGCAAGAAGGGACCTGGCGTGGTCCAAGTGCCCGGCCTCATGAAAGTGCTCGTGAAGCGCCTCCCCGCCACCAAGGCGCGCGAAGGCATCAATCCTTTCACGGGAGAGAAGACGACCTTCAAGGCCAAGCCCGCGCGCAACGTCGTCAAGGTGCGTGCGATGCGCGCCCTGAAGACCATGGTCTAGTTCCAGCGCGGCTTGCCCGAAACCGCGCTCGGGTTCCGCACGCCACGGTCATCTCGCCCGCGATCGAATCGCTGCATTCGATCGCGGGCGATTCGTTTGGGGCTCAGTATCCCTGCTCGTCGTCGGCTTCCGCGCCCACTTCCATCGACATCATCCTGCGGACGAAGGCCTCGATCTGCTCGAGATCGAGCGCGATTCCACCCTTCCACTGCGAGCCGTCCACGCCGAACCAACCGCGCATCGACAGGGATCCCAGGACGGAGAACATCTCGAGCCCTTCCTCGGAGAACTCGGGATCCGCCTGCTTCGCGAGGCGTCCGATGCTCTCGAAGAGTCGCCCGAAGTCGTAGTGGATGGCCATGGCCGGGTTGCAGCCGCGGATGTGCTCCACGCCGCCGGCGATCGCGGCGGGAACGGTCCCCGAGGTTGCGAGGAGTCGCTCCCATGCGGCGCGTTGATACGCCTCGTCTCCGCCCAGGACGCCCAGGGCGAGTCCACTCGATACCGCCGTCTCGACTCGCAGCCCTTCGTCGCCGAACAGCGCCTCGAAGACTGCTTCCATCGGGCCCAGCGCTTCCCCCGCCCCGGTCGCGTCGAACATCCCGGCCAGCTTCTGCATGTCGAACTTCACGCGCCAGTTCGTGACGGGCACCCCGGAACGCTCGATCGCCTCGGGGGCGATCATCTACACGCCCAGGGCGGAGAGCGCCGGATCGGAGCCGAGCGCGAGCCAGCCCTGGAGCAACTTCTGCGGGTCGCTCGAGCCGTAGGCGAACGTCCCGCGCATTCCTTCTGGCGCGAGATCGATGGAACCGGCGTTCGTCGACATGAGCGGCATGAGGTTCCTCGCGGCCTCGAGGTAGGTGTGGAACGCCGCCGAGAACTCCGGAGCGAGTCCCCCTTGCTCCACGGCGTTCGTCAGCATCGACTCGTACATCGGGAGGAATTCCTCCATCATCGAGGAGAGGTCGAAGGCTCCGACGAACTGCAGCGCGGCTTCCGCGTCCAGGCGCCTCGCCAGCGCGGCGAAATCGACGTCCTCCGCCTTGGCCCAGCCGGCGAGGGGGCTTCCCTCCTTGTTCCAGAATCCGCCGCGCAGCTCGGCCTGGGTGCCGTGCGTATCCAGCACGAGCTCGAGCCGCACGGCGGACGCGAGGAAATCGCGCAGGAAGTCGAAGTAGAGTCCCATGACCTCGGTGGGATCGAAGGGCGTCGCGGCCCCGGCCTGCGCCATGGCCTGGTCCATCTGCTGCTCGGCCATGGAGAGCCCCATCTGGATCATCGGCCCGAAGGTCTGCAGGAGCGTGGCGAGGTCGACGCGCGCGGAGACGAGGCCGTCCTCGAGCTCGCCCAGGAGCGCACCGTCGCCCGCGGCCCCGAGCATCCCTTGCATCGCCACGGCCACGAACGAGCCCGCGCTCCGCACCTGCCCCGGCGGCATGCCGAGGGACTCCGTGAACGCCTTGGGGTCCGTGGTCGGAACGAGGAAGACCGGCGTCGGCGACATCGTCTGCGGCGAGAGCCCGAGCGCGAAACCGAAGGTCCCCTTCGGATCGACGAGGGCGGCGTTCCCCGGGAGCTCCAGGGACTCGATGAGCTCCTGCACGCCCGGCGCCTCTCCCTCTGCGCCTCCCTGGAAGCGCCCGACCAGACCGGCGAGCTCCTCCAGGGAGCGGAGCTGGACGAACACCACGGAATCCGACGGGACCAGGGTGGAGAACTCGGAGGGGACCTTGGCCGGCGCCTGCGCCGCGAACGGGGTCGCGAGCAAGGCGAGCGACGCGAGCAACACGATTCGGTTCTTCATGATTCCTCTTGGAGGGGGATGGGAAGGGTGAACTCTACCTGGAGGCCGGCGACTTTCGCGCGAGCTCAGTCGCCCCGTCCGGGACGCTTGAACGGGGTCCGGAAGCGCCGGGAAGACCTCTTCCGCGGGGGCCTTCGAGCGCCCCTTGCGGGCGACGACGAGAGCAACGCCTCGACTTCCTCGCGCCCGAGCGTGCGCCACTCGCCGAGCTTCAGGCCGCGGCCGGTCAGGTTCCCGATCTCGACCCGCGCCAGGCGTTGCACGGGAAGTCCGAGCTTGGCGAAGACGCGCCGGATCTCGCGGTTGCGCCCCTCCTGCAGCGTGACGAGCAAGAGCGAACGCTCGTCCGAGACGCGCAGGCACTTCACGCGCTCGAAGTGCGAGCGGAAGTCGGAGAGCCGCACGCCCTCGCGCAGCTTCGCGAGGTCCGCGTCGCCGACGCGGCCGCGCACCTGGATGCGGTAGGTCTTCAGGATCTCGTAGCGCGGGTGGCTCACGCGGTTGGCGAATTCGCCGTCGTTGGTGAGGATCACGAGTCCCTCCGTGTCCTCGTCGAGGCGCCCCACGGTGTAGATCCGCCCCTTGCGGCGGTCGGTGACGAGATCGATCGCGCGCGGACGGGCCTCGCGCAGGTCGTTGGTGCACACCACGCCCGCGGGCTTGTAGAGGAGGTAGTAGCGCTGGCGTTCGCCCTCGGGCTTGAGCACCTGCCCTTCCACCTCGACCCGCTGCGACGCCGGATCGATGCGCCGTCCGAGCTCCGTGACGATCTCGCCGTCCACGAAGACCTCGCCGTTCGCGATCATCTGGTCGGCCTTGCGCCGCGACGCGATGCCGTTGCGCGCGAGATAGACGTTCAAGCGAACGCGCCGCTCGCGGGGCGGTTCCTCGGTCTCGCTCTCGGTCTCGGGCCTCCCGGCCGGAGTCCGCTGGTGCTTCATGGTCTCGTCCCTCGGAGAAGAAAAGGGGGGAAGAGGATACTCGATGCGAGCCTAGCCCGGAGAGGAGATTCGAACCGCACGGAGCTCGCCCCCCGTCGTGTCGAGCGCGTGCCCCCCGCACGAGGCCGGCACGAGCCAGACGTCTCCGGGCGCGAGGGGCCAACCGTCCGATCGCCCCTCCACGCAGAGCTTCCCGCGTCCCCCGACGACGGCGTAGATCTGGAAGCGATCCGTGGCCCGCGTGAGCGCGCGTCCCGCCGTCTCCAGGAGCTCCATCTCGAACCGATCACAGCTCACGAGACGCGAGCGACGCACCCCGGCGGCGCTCGCCGGTGCTTCGAGCGCGCGTCCCGGCGGTCGAGGAGGCTCTCCGAAGCGAACGCAGGCGAGCGCTTGCTCCACGTGCACCTCGCGTCCGACGCGCCCCCAATCCCAGAGACGATAGGTCGTGTCCGAATTCTCCTGCACCTCGAGGATCGTCACTCCGCCGCCGATCGCATGCACCGTGCCGCCGGGCACGAACACGCAGTCCCCCTCGCGCACGTCCCAGCGCTGGAGCGTCTCGACCACCCCCGGACCCGCGGCGACGCGCGCGAATTCCGCGCGCCGCGTCTGCGGGCGAAATCCGGCGTAGAGCACGCCCCCCGGCGCGACGTCGAGCACGTACCAGGCCTCCGTCTTGGGCTCGGCGCCCTGCCCGATCCGCCGCGCCGCTTCCGCGTCGGGATGCACCTGCACCGACAGGTTCTCGCGGGCGTCGATGTACTTGACGAGCAGCGGGAAGCGGCCGCGCTGGCCGGCGCTCGCCCGGCCGAGGATCTCGCCGCCGCGCTCGCGCATGAGTTCGGCCAGCGTACGACCGCGGAACGCTCCCGCCGCGACGATCGAGTTCTCTCCATCGCGGTCGACGAGCTCCCAGGTCTCGCCGATCCTCGCTCCCGGCGGCAGCGCGAAGCCGAAGCGCCGCTCGAGCGCGCGCCCGCCCCACGCCTTCTCCAGGAGCCGGCGCTCGAAGCGCAGCGGTTCGAGGGCGCTCATCGAACGCTCTCCGCGAGCAGCCGGCGCGCTTCGGCGCGCGCGGTGGCGTGCTCGGCCCCGCCCGCGATCATGTCGGCCACCTCCGCCACGCGCGCCTCGCCCGAGATCGGCTCGACGATCGTGCGCGTGCGGCCCGCTCGCACCTCCTTGTGGATGCGCAGGTGCACCGCGGCGAGCGCCGCGATCGCCGGCAGGTGCGTGACGCACAGCACCTGGTTCCGGCGCGCGACCTGGCGCAGATGCCGGCCCACCTCGGGACCGAGACGGCCGCCGACGCCCGCGTCGATCTCGTCGAAGACGAGCGCGCGCGCGACCTCGCCCGACCCCAGCACGGTGCGCAGAGCCAGCATGATGCGCGCCGCCTCGCCGCCCGAGGCCACGCGCCGCAGCGGCTGCAGGTCCTCGCCGGGGTTCGCCGCGAGCTGGAACTCGACCTCCTCCGTGCCGCGCTCGCCGAAGCGCTCGAGCGCCTCTCCTGCGCGCGGCAGGAACTGGATCGCGAAGCGCGCCTTCTCGAGTCCGAGCTCTGCGAGCGTCGTCTCCGCCGCGCGCGCGAGCGTCGGGCCGAGCTCGCGCCGCTCCTGGGCGAGCCTGGCCGCGCCCCGCTCGCATTCCTGGCAGGCGCTCCGTTCCGCTTCGCGCGCCGCGTCCTCGTTCTCCTCGAGGCCCTCGAGCTCCGCGAGCTCGATCTGGACCTGCCCTGCGCGATCGCAGAGCCCCGCCTCGTCGAGCCGATACTTGTGCTCGAGTCGCTCGAGCTCCGCCAGACGCTCCTCGACCGCCTCGAGCCGCGCAGGATCGTCGACCACGCCGTCGAGGATCGAGGTGAGCGCGGCTCCCGCCTCCGCCAGGTGCACCTCCGCCGAGCGTAGGTCCTCGAGCGGCTCGCAGAGCCGCGCCAGCCGCTCTCGCCAGCGCTCGACCGCGCGCCGCACGGCGCCGACGCGCTCGCCGGTCGAGCCCTCTTCCTCGACGAGCTCGCGCACCCAGGCGGAGAGCTCGGCGCGCAGTTCGCCGGCGTGCCGCAGACTCTCGCGCTCCTCGAGCAAGCCGGCCTTCTCCCCCCGACGCAGCCCCGCGCGCGTCAGTTCCTCGGCCTGGAAGCGCAGGAGCAGCAGGCGCTCGTGGCGCTCGGCCCGCAGCTCCTCGAAGCGCCGCAGGCGCTCGTGGAGGGCGCGCCATTCCTCGCGCGCTCTGCGGTAGCCCTCGAGAGCCGGCGCGAGGTTCCCGAAGGCGTCGAGGAGGCGCAGCTGCTCGGCGGGAAGCAGCAGGTGTTGATGGTCGTTCTGGCCGTGGATCTCGAACAGCGTTCGCGCCAGCGCCCGCAGGGCGCGCAAGGGCACGGGCCGCTGCTCCACGTGGGCGCGCGTGCGCCCGTCGATCGAGAGCGTGCGCCCGAGGACGAGCTCGGCCCGGCCGCCCTCGAGCGAGCGCGCCCAGTCCTGTGCGATCTCGGAGAGCTCCGTCTCGAGCGTCGCACGACAGGCGTCGATCGCCGCGGGGTCCGCGAGCTCGAAGCGGGCTTCCACGCGCGCCTCCCGGGCCCCCTTGCGCACCCACGAGGTCGCGCCGCCGCGCGGCGTCTCGCCCGAGAGCAGCTCGAGCGCTCCGACGAGCAGGCTCTTGCCCGAACCCGTCTCGCCGGTGAGCACGTTCAGCCCCGGCCCGAGCGCGAGTTCCGCTCCTTCGATCAGCGCGAGGTCGCGGATGGAGAGCTCGACCAGCATGCGGAAGACCCAGGATCCCCGAGCCCGGCGCCGGTTGCAACCCGGGACGAGCCCCCCGTCCCGATCACTTCCCGCTCTTCTGGCCGCCCACTTCCTCGCGCAGGCGATGGCACTCGCCGATCTGGCGTTCGATGTCGGCGAGCGCGTGCGCCGGGAGCGGGGCCGCCTTGGCGCGCTCGAACTGCTGCAGCGCGAGTTCCCATTGCCCCTGGACCATGAACTCGCGCGCACGTCCCACATGCAGGATCGTCCCCTCCCCCACGCTCTCGGCGAGCGGCACGAGGCCCTCGATCTCGATCCAGGGCTCGTCCAGGAACGCCTCGCGCACCGTGCCGACGGCTTCCATGCGCTCGCCGGGGGAAGCGGAGCCGACGAACGCGTCGGGCGCGCTCCCCCGGCGTACGAAGAGGGTGCGGATCGAATCCGCATAGGACTCCGGATCCCAGGTGAAGACCTCGTCCGGCCAGGCGGCGAAGGCCGTCCACTGCGCCGGTCCGAAGCGCGAGAGAAAAGGATCCCAGGCCGGGACCCGCTCGCGGAACTGGAGCACGAACCGCACACGCTTCCCGAGCCAGGCCGATTCTTGCGCGCGGATCGCGCGCAGGGTCGTGGAGAGGGGTTCGACGGGGACGGCCTCGGAGGCGGGCGTCTCCCCGCGCTCCCCGGCCGAGATCGCCCGCTCGCGCAGGAACACGGCGGCGAGGAATCCCGCCAGGAGAGCGCCGGAGCCGAGCGCGAGGGAGAGGGTGAGGGGCCGCACGTTCGTTCCTATCGGCGCTCTCCCCCCGGGGCTGGAGCGAGCGCGACGGGCTCGCCCCCGACGAGGACCTCGGAAAGCTCGAGGTCCGTCCCGCGCAGCACGATCAGGTCCGCTCGCGCGCCGACCGCGAGCCGGCCGACTTCGGAAGCGAGCCCCAGCGCCGCGGCCGGGCTCTCGCTCCCCATCGTGAGCGCCTCCTCGAGCGACAGGACCCCCGCGCGCACGAGCCTGCGCGTAGCTTCGAGCTGCGTCGCGGCCGCGCCCGTGAGCCGCCGGCCGCTCGGATCCGTGGGATCGTCGAACCAGATCGCCCCGTCGCGCACGGTGCAGCGCCTTCCGTGCGAATGGAAGACCTCGCAACCGGTCCCCGCGCCGGCGAGCGCGTCGCTCACGAGCGCGAGCCCGTGCGTTCCCCGGGCACGCAACGCCAGAGCGAACGCCTCCGGTCCCACGTGCACGAGGTCTCCGATGATCTCGGCGATCAAGGCGTCGGAGGAGAGCGCGAAGCCCGCGAGGCCCGCTTCGCGGTGATGCAGCGGCCGCATGGCGTTAAACAGGTGCGTCGCGCCGGTCGCGCCTGCGCGCGCCGCGCGCCGCGCCTCCTCGGCGGTCGCGAGACTGTGCCCGAGCGAGACGCGCACCCCGGAACGCACGAGCTCCTGCGCGAGCTCCCCCGCACCGGGGAGCTCGGGCGCGAGGGTCATGGCGCGGATGCCGCGCCCGTCGCCGGAGCTCGGACCCAGGATCGCCCGCAGCGCGGCGAGCGAGGGCTCGGCGAGCTCTTCGCGCGGGAGTGCCCCCGCCGAGCGCGGGTTCACGAAGGGTCCCTCGAGGTGCGAGCCGAGAATGCGCGCGCCCGCGCCCTCCCCGCGGGAGCGGACCGCGTGCCACAGGGCCTCCGCCTGGCGTCCGAGGAGCGCGGGCTCGGCCGGGAAGAGCGTGGCGAGGAACGCCGTCGTGCCGTTCGCCGCGAGAGCCCGGCACATCCGGTCCAGCGTCTCGAGCGGCTCGCCGCCGCCGTAGCCGTGGACGTGCAGGTCGATCAATCCAGGGGCGACGATCGTGCGCGAATCGGGTCCCGGCCGGCGATCAATCGTCTCCACGGCCGTGATCCGCCCCGCGGCGAAGCGCACCACTCCGGGGACGAGCTCGCCCCGGAGCAGGAGACGGCCCTGGCGCTCGTTCATCCCTCGCTTTCCTCCCCCGCGAGGGAACGCCGGGCGTCAGGGGACGCTCGCGCGCTCGCTTTGGGTCGCAGGTAGAAGAGCGTGTTCGTCCCGTAGGAGCGCTCGTCCTCGACGCTGACCCCTGCGAGCTCGGCTCGGATGACCCTCCTTCGAGGCGCGTGGAACACGAGGATCCCGCGCGGGTCGAGGACGGCGTTCACGAGCTCCCCCAGGGACTCGAAGAGCCGCCGCCGCAGGCGACCGTCGTCCAGGAAGGCATAGGGAGGGTCGAGGAAGATCAGGTCGGCCGGCGGCGCCCAGCGCCCCGGATCGAGGGCGTCGCCCAGGACGAGCTCGACCCGATCCTCGAGGCCGAGCTCCGCCACGTTCCGGCGCAGGATCTGCGCCGTGCGGCGGTCCTTCTCCACGAACCGGGCTCGAGCGGCCCCGCGGGAGAGCGCCTCCAGTCCGAGGCTCCCGCTGCCGGCGAAGAGATCGAGCACGCGAGCGCCCTCGATCCACGCGCCGGCGGTCGAGAAGAGCGCCTGCCGGACGCGATCGAGCATCGGGCGCGTCGACGGGCCCGGCGGAGCTTCGATGCGGCGGCCGCGCAAAGTTCCGGCGATGATGCGCATGCGCAGGGTGTGAGGTTACGACTTTCCATCGGCCGCGTCCCATACCGCTGCCCTCTGCGGGGTCCTTTGGGCGCTCCCCCATCGGCACGCGCATCGACGCTCGCTAGAATCGCTGCTCGGGGTGCTCTTTGCCGAAGCTCCATGTCAACGTGGACCACGTGGCGACCGTGCGCCAGGCGCGCCGCGGTGAGCGCCCGGATCCGGTGGAATGGGCGCTCCTGGCGGAGCGCGCCGGCGCGCACGGGATCACCTGCCACCTGCGCAAGGATCGCCGCCACATCCAGGACGCGGATCTCCCGCACCTGCGCCGGGCCGTGACCACGCTCCTCAACCTCGAGTCCTGTCTCGATCCGGAGATGGTCGCGGTCGGCCTCGCGAGCGGAGCCGACGAGGTGTGCCTGGTCCCCGAGAACCGCCAGGAGATCACGACCGAGGGCGGGCTCGACGTGCGCCGGGAGAAGCAACGCCTCGCCGGAGCGATCCCGCGCTACCGCGAGCGCAGCATCCTCGTGAGCCTCTTCGTCGATCCGGATCCCGCGGCCCTGGAGGTCGCGGCCGAGCTCGAGGCCGATTTCGTGGAGCTGCACACCGGCGCCTATGCCGGTGCCCGCGAGGGCGCCCGCGAGCGCGAGCTCGCCCGGCTCGTGCAGGCTGCCGAGAAGGCCCATCGTCTCGGCCTGCGCGTGAACGCGGGTCACGGACTCGACCGCGACAACGTCGGCCCCATCGCCCGGCTCCCGCACGTCGAGGAGCTCAACATCGGCTACTCGATCGTGTCTCGCTCGCTCTTCGTGGGGGTCGAGCGCGCGGTGCAGGAGATGCTCGAGGGGATCCAAGGAGGGACGAGATGACGCGCGCAGCCCAGCCGATCTTCCGCGGCAGCCTGGTGGCCCTGCCGACGCCGTTCCAGGACGGTTCGATCGACTACCGCGCCTTCCGGCGGCTCGTCGAACGCCAGATCCAGGGCGGAAGCGATGGGCTGGTCGTCGCGGGCACGACCGGCGAGGCGGCGACCTTGTCCGCGACCGAGCGCACGGCTCTCTTCGAGTACGCCGCCGGCACCGTGCACCGGCGCGTCCCCGTGATCGCCGGAGTCGGGTCGAGCGACACCAAGGTCGCCTGCGAGCTCGCCAAGGGCGCGGAGAGCACCGGAGCCGATGCGCTGCTCGTCTCGACGCCTCCCTACAACCGTCCGACACAGGAAGGGCTGCGGCGGCACTTCGGCGCGATCGCCTCGGCTTCCTCGTTGCCGCTGTGCCTCTACAACATCCCCTCGCGCACCGGAGTCGACCTGCTCCCGAGCACGGTCGCGCGGATCCAGGAGGAGAACCCGAGCGTCGTCGCGATCAAGGAGTCGGCGACCTCGCTCGCGCGCCTGAAGGAGCTCGTCGAGCTGGAACGCCTGAACGTCCTCGCCGGCGAGGACTCCTGGATCGCGGACGCCATGCAGCTCGGCGCGCAGGGCGTCGTGGGCGTCGTGGCGAACCTGGTGCCGAAGGAAGTGTCGCGCCTGGTGCACTCTTTCGACGGGGAGGACGAGCCCGCGGAGGCGCCGCAGATCGTCGAGTTCCTCGCGCCGCTCGTGACGGCGCTCTTCCTGGAGTCGAATCCCGCGCCTCTCAAGGCGGCCCTCGCGCGCCTGGGCCTCTGCCGCGAGGACCTGCGGCTGCCGCTCGTGGCGGTGAGCGACGGGACGCGCGCCAAGATCGAGAGCGCGCTCGCGGCGGCGCAGCTGCTCGGTTAACTCATCGGGAGACCGAGCACGCTGTTCCCGGTAATGCGGAGGGGTTATCCTCTCGACTGCCTGGCCGCGTTCAGGAACTTCCAATCCCTTCGTGGGGAATCCGACGCGTCTGCAGCGGTTCATTCTCATTTGGGAGCGCTCATGAAGACGAGAAGGAGAATCTCCATTCATCTTGCAGCACACCGCATCGTTCGCCATCTCGCGATGGAGCGTGTCGTGCAGTGTAGCGTTCGCTTCCGTCGGGTTTTCATGGACTCAACAAGCAACGAAGGGGCCAACGTCGCCCTCATCAAATCCGTCTACAAAGACAGCGGCCACGGCCACGATTACGGGTCAGATATACCTCCCGACGTGCGATAGCACGAACTTCGCTGGATGCGCCTTCAAGATCCGCAACCTCAACACCGCGGGACAAGCGATCTGCGGGCAAGCGCCCCTCGGTGGCGTCGGTGTTCTTGGAACGGCCTGGAATGGTTTCCCGGCGTCGATCGGCGTCGATGGGCAGGGTACAACAGGCGTCAGAGGACTGGGAGGTTCCTATGGCGTCACTGGGGATGGTTCCTTCGTTGGTGTTCAGGGGCAGGGAGTTACCTATGGCGTTATGGGCATCGGTTCCAGCGTGGGAGTTCGTGGTGAAGGCTCCCAGGGGGTAGTCGGGATATCACAGAGCGGATTCGGAAATGGGGTGATGGGAACCTCGGCCAACGGTTACGGCGGAAACTTCGCAGGGGGGATCGTTGGCGTCTCTGGCTTCGCTTCAAACTCCGGCTATGGGGTTGCGGGTGTGGGCCTGAACGGCGTATCGGGGTGTTCCCAAGACTTCAACGGCAACGGAGTCTTGGGGGATTGCCATTTCGGACCCGAAGGCTGGGGCGTCGTCGGTCAGAGCGATACAGGTGCTGGAGTGGTCGGCCGAGCCGGGACGGATCCGATTCCCGGCAACATGGCAACTACCGGCTGCGGGGTCTTCGGGTATTCGGAAACCGGCAAAGGCGTATGCGGGATGAGCGTCACGGGTCTCGCCGGATCTTTCGAAGGAGACGTCTGCGTCACAGGCAACCTCGACGTCGGTGGTTCCCTTTCGAAGGGAGGCGGATCGTTCAAGATCGACCATCCACTCGATCCCGAGGACTACTACCTCTACCACTCGTTCGTCGAGAGCCCCGACATGAAGAACATCTACGACGGCGTCGCGATTCTGGACGGGAACGGCGAGGCCTGGGTGCAGATGCCAGATTGGTTTGGTGCGTTGAATCGCGACTTCCGCTACCAGCTCACGGCGGTAGGAGCGCCGGCTCCGAACCTCTACGTCGCGCGCAAGATAGAGGACGATCGTTTCTTGATCGCAGGAGGCGTTCCGGGTGCGGAAGTCTCCTGGCAAGTCACGGGCATCCGGAAGGACGCATGGGCTGAAGCGCACCGCATCCCGGTCGAAGAGCCCAAGCCCGAGAACAAGCGCGGCTCCTATCTCCATCCCAAGGAACGCGGCATGCCCGAAGAGCTCGGAGAGGAATACGTTCCCCCGCGCGCCTCTCAGAAAGTACTGCCCCGGCCCCCCACCGAGCTGGAACGCTTGGTCCCCGCGCGCAAGGGCGGCAAGTGATCTCCTAAACGCGGGCGGGCACACGTTCGACGATCTCCCGCGCCGCACGCTCGCCGGACTCGAGCGCGCCTTGCATCCAGCCGGTGAAGGCCGAGGTGTGCTCGCCCGCGAAGTGGACGCGGCCCTCGCTCGCGCCGAGCGCCGCGCGGTGCTTGCCGACCATCCCGGGACGGAACCAGGCGTAGCCGCCGCCCGCGTAGGGGTCCTCGTGCCAGGCGTAGGAGGTCCCGCCCGTGATCTCGGCGCTCGAGCCGGGGAAGATCGCTTCGACTTCCTTGGCGACGAAGGCGCGGCGGCCCGCGTCGTCGCGGGCGGAAAGAGAGCGCGCGTTCGGGCCCGTGGTGTAGGCCTCGAGGATCCCGGCTTCGCCGGGCTGCACGAGCGTCGAATCGTCGAGCGACTGCACCGGCCCGTCGGTCACGATTCCGATCACGGGCTTCCCCCGTTGCCAGAAGCGGCGGCGCGCCTGGAGGTAGACGCGCGTGACCGAGGTGAGCTCGACCTCGGTGAGCGCCGAACGCTTCGCGCTCGACCACTCGGGGTGAGCGAGGACCCGGCACAGGACCGGGGGCGGCAGCGTGCAGACGGCGTGATCGGCTCGGAGGGCGTACCCGTGCGCGCCTTCGCGGACCCGCACCTCGACGCCGCGTTCGTCCTGGACGAGGGTCGTGACCTCGACGCCGTAGCGAATCCGGTCGCGGTGCCGCTCGGCGAGGACCTCGGGCAGGCGCGCGCTCCCGCCGGCGATGCGCGAGCTCTCGAAGCCTCCTTGCAGGGCGAGGTCTTGCAGGATCGAGAGGGCCGAGACCGTCTCGGGGCCGTCGCCGATGATGCTGAAGTACCCGCCCGTCAGGAGCTCGACCGCCGCACTCGACGCGCCCTTCTCGCGCAGGAGATCGGAGAAGGAGATCGAATCGAGATGGCGGATGCGCTCGTCCGCGAAGTCCGGGTGGAAGAGGTCGCCGAGTCCGTCCAGGCCCTGGTAGACGTAGCGCCCGTAGAGTCCGAAGAGCCCTGCCTTGCGTTCCTCCGGGCTGAGCGCGAAGGGCCAATCGGGGTCGGAGCCGAATCCCGCCCAGAGCATCTGTCCTCGCAGGTAGAAGGCGCGCTCGAAGTTCCTCGGGGCCGCAGGCACGAGCTCGAGACCGAGCTCGGAGACGTAGCGCCGCGTGACGTCGTGCCGAGCCGGCACGTAGATCGCGCCGGCTTCCGCGTACTGGCCGTGCTCGAAGGGTCCGCGCAGCGTGAACGCGCGCCCACCCGGACGATGGCGCGCTTCGAGCAGGAGGGCCTCGAGACCGGCGCGCGTGAGCACGTCGAGCGCGGCTAGGCCGGCGAGGCCCCCGCCGAGCACGAGGATCCGCGGCCGCGCTCGCCGATCTCCGCGCGAGCGCGTGGGGCTCGAGCGGCAGGCGGTCGCGGCGAGACCGAGCGCTCCGAGCCCGAGGAAGGCGCGTCTCGACAGGCTCGATCGGACGACTCCCTTCACGGCGCCATTCTCCGAGTCGGGCCCCCTCAGGCTAGCGGTTCGGGCCGCGCACTCGCCCGAGGCCATATTGACAGTCCGTGCCATTCTGGCCTGAAAACGGCGCGCCGAACCCTTCTGGCGCCCCGCCAAGTGGGTTTTCCAATGGCATATGCCTTGCCCTGCCGGCGGGTCCGAAGCAGGGACCACCATGCAACAGAACCTCACGACCAAGACGACCCAGGCCCTTCAAGCGGCGCAGAGCCTCGCCTCGGCGGAAGGCCATCCCGAGATCGGCTCGGTTCACTTCGCGCTCGCGCTCCTCCAGGAGCCGGAGGGCTGGATGTCCTCCGTCCTCGAGCGTCTCGACGCGGATCCCAAGCTGCTGCGGGCGGAGCTCGAACGCCTGCTGAAGAAGCTCCCGAAGACCCAGGGCGTCGAATCCCAGTTCGCGCGCGAGCTCGCCGAGGTGATCAACGAGGCGTCCGCGATCGCCAACCGCCTGGGCGATTCGTTCGTGTCGACCGAGCACGCGCTGATCGCGCTCGCCAAGCGCGGCGGGGGCGGGGTTTCGGACCTCCTCGCGGCGCGCAAGCTCACTCCGAAGAACCTCGAGGCGGCGCTCGGCGAGGCACGCGGGGACCGCAAGGTCACCTCGGCCGACCCGGAGACGACCTTCGAGGCCTTGAAGCGCTATGCGCGCGACCTGACGGCCGAGGCCCAGGCCGGGAAGCTCGACCCCGTCATCGGGCGCGACGACGAGATCCGGCGCGTCATGCAGGTGCTCTCGCGCCGCCGCAAGAACAACCCCGTCCTGATCGGCGACCCCGGCGTGGGCAAGACCGCCATCGCCGAGGGCCTGGCGAACCGCATCGTCGCGGGCGACGTGCCCGAGGGTTTGAAGGGCAAGCGCATCATGGCGCTCGACCTCGGAGCGCTCCTCGCCGGCGCGAAGTTCCGCGGCGAGTTCGAGGAGCGCCTCAAGGCTGTCCTGCAGGAGATCTCCGAGGGCCAGGGCGAGGTCATCCTGTTCATCGACGAGTTGCACACCCTGGTCGGCGCGGGCGCCGCCGAGGGCGCGGTCGACGCGGCGAACATGCTCAAGCCCGCGCTCGCCCGCGGCGAGCTCCACTGCATCGGCGCCACCACGCTCGACGAGTACCGGAAGCACGTCGAGAAGGACAAGGCGCTCGAACGCCGCTTCATGCCGGTGATGGTCGGCGAGCCCTCGGTCGACGACACGATCGCGATCCTGCGCGGTCTCAAGGAGCGCTACGAGACCCACTACGGCGTCCACATCCAGGACGACGCCCTGGTGGCCGCCGCGCGGCTCTCCGACCGGCACATCACCGAGCGCTTCCTGCCGGACAAGGCGATCGACCTGGTCGACGAGGCCGCCGCGCAGCTCAAGCTCTCGATCGACTCGCTGCCGCCCGAGCTCGACAAGCTCGAGCGCAGGATCCGCCAGCTCGAGATCGAGCGCACGACGCTGAAGAAGGAGTCCGGACCGGACTCGACCGACCGCCTGGCGGACATCGGGAAGGAGCTCGCGCAGCTCAACGAGGAGAAGAGCGCGCTCCACGTCCGCTGGCAGACCGAGAAGGACTTGATCACGCGCATCCGCGCCGGCAAGGCCCTGATCGAGAGCCTGCGCGCGGAGGCCGAGCGCAAGGAGCGCGAGGGCGACTACGAGCGCGTCGGCAAGATCCGCTACGGCGAGATCCCCGAGGCCGAGCGCAACGTGAAGGAAGCCCAGGCGCGCCTGCACGACGTGCAGGAGAACGGAGCGCTCCTGCCGGAGGAGGTGGACGCCGAGGGGATCGCGCGCGTCGTCAGCCGCTGGACCGGCATCCCGGCCTCGCGCCTGCTCGAGACCGAGCGCGAGAAGCTCTTGCACATGGAAGAGCGCCTGGGCGAGCGCGTCATCGGACAGGACCATGCCCTGGCGCTGATCTCCGAGGCCGTGCGGCGCGCCCGCGCCGGCCTGCAGGAGACGACGCGCCCGCTCGGATCGTTCCTCCTGCTCGGCCCCACCGGCGTGGGCAAGACCGAGACCGCCCGTGCGCTGGCCGAGTTCCTGTTCGACGACGAGACCGCGATGATGCGCCTCGACATGAGCGAGTTCATGGAGAAGCACTCCGTGGCGCGCATGATCGGCGCTCCGCCGGGCTACGTCGGCTACGAGGAGGGCGGCGCGCTCACCGAGGCCGTGCGGCGCAAGCCGCACTCGGTGGTCCTGCTCGACGAGGTCGAGAAGGCGCACCCCGACGTGTTCCACGTGCTGCTGCAGATCCTCGACGACGGGCGCCTGACCGACGGCCAGGGTCACGTGGTCGACTTCTCGCAGACGCTCGTGCTCATGACCAGCAACCTGCACAGCGACGCCGAGGTCCGGGCGCACTTCCGTCCGGAGTTCCTGAACCGGCTCGACGAGATCATCACCTACAGGTCGCTCGAGCGCGGGCATCTCGAGCGCATCGTGGAGGTGCAGGTGCGGCGCGTCGCCAAGCACCTCGCCGAGCAGGAGATCGGGCTCGAGCTCTCCCGGGCCGCCAAGGATTCGCTGGCGGTCGAGGGCTGGGACCCCGAGTACGGCGCGCGCCCGCTGAAGCGCGCGATCCAGCGCCGCGTGCAGAACCTGCTCGCGAAGGCGATCCTCGAGGGGCGCCTGCACCCCGGCGACACGGCCGTGGTCGACTTCGGCGACGAGGGCTGGAAGCTCGAAGTGCGCCGCGCGGCCGAGCCGGTCGAGGCCGCGCACGCCTGAGCAGGATCTACCAGATCACCTCGACGTCGTAGATCCCCACCCGGGCGTCGCCCGTGATCAACGGCATCTGCTCGAGCTGCGCTTGGGCCACCAGCAGGCGATCGAAAGGGTCACGGTGGTGCGGTGGCAGCTCGGCCACGTGCAGCGCGTGTCGGTCCTCGATCGGAAGCGGAACGATTCCCTCTTCGTCCAGCACCCTCCGGACGAATTCTCGGGGCGGCAATGGCAAGTGGAATCCCTTGCGAGAGGACTTCAGTGCCACTTCCCAGGAACTCGCCGCGCTCCAGTAGAGGACCGTCCCAGGATCCTCGAACAGCGCGCGGGCCGAGGCGGAAACCCGATCCGGCTCGCCCACCCACCAGAGGAGCGCACACGTGTCCAGAAGAGCTCTCAACCAGACCCTCCCTCCTCGAACCGATCGATCAAGTCCTGGCCCGTCTCGTCGAAGTCCTCGGGAATCCGGATCTGACCGGCATAGCGGCCGGGGACGCGGCGCTTGCCGATCGGGTCGTAGGGAACCAGTCTCGCCACGGGCTTTCCGTCCCTGGCGAGGATGACGTCCTCTCCCGCGAGTGCCTTCTCTATCAAGCTGGGAAGGTTCATCCCGACTTCATGGATGTTCATCGTCACCATGGATCGATCTTCCGCCCGAGAGGTTTCACCTCGATCCAGAGAATGCTAGCCGAACTTGAAGGGCTCGGAATCGCGCACAAGGCCTTATGGCGACGGCTTCGGTGCCGACCGGCCCCGATGAGCCCGAGAACTGGGTTGCTCGCTGGAAAGTCGATGTAGTGGAAAACCCAT
>Ga0247727_10004110_pt1 | contig 31235 bp, 22 predicted proteins | sample WisWelCaveWW1625_FD_202498 | JGI IMG/M metagenome (GOLD analysis project Ga0247727, IMG submission 202498) | Biofilm microbial communities from Wishing Well Cave, Virginia, United States - WW16-25 | ecosystem: Environmental > Aquatic > Deep subsurface > Groundwater > Cave microbial mat | place... | reverse complement strand
TTTTATTTAAAATCAAATATTTTTAACTGTGAGAATTAAAAACTTAATTTACTAGAGGACACACGTTCACGCCAGAGGACAGCCGTTCACTGGTTGACGCCCTCGACTTTTTACGAATTACACATTTACAACTTTGTTACGGAAACTGCCATGTCCCAGAATCATCAAAATCTTGAGAGCGTTGTCGAAAGGATAGTCCACGAGCATTTCGAGCTTGAAGAGAATCTCGAAAAAGTGCTCTGGATCAGATCCAGAGCAACGCCTGAAATTTGCTTGCTCGAAGTCAACTCCGACACCTTCGCCACCGGAATGGTTCAGTCATTTTATTTTCCGCCCTCGGATGAAGTCCCTTATCCTCTGATCCTTGCGGAGGTGACGCCGGAAGAATGGCAAAAAATTCTGAAAAACGAAATCGAGTTGCCCGAAGGATGGAGCTTGGAGAACCATCAAGCCTTTGAGCGCGAGGCGGTGTCTGCATGACAGATCGACGGGATTGGCAAATGGCTTTCCTCAAACAGGCCCGATCTGATTGGGAAGCCTATCAAAGAACTCGTCAAGCGGTTTGGCCACATTGTCACCGCCTGCATTTCTTGCAAATGGCTACGGAGAAATTAGGCAAGGCACTTTTAATTGGCGGCCATTCAAAACTAAAAGACGTCACGCACAGCCATTCCGCCTTTGTCAAGTTTATGCATATTGCAAGCAACAACTATGGTTTGCAATCGAAGCTAAAAATGGCCAAATTGCAGCTAAAAGCTGATTTTAGTCGGCTGCTCCCACGTGCCTACGACATTGAGCATCTTGCACCAGCCTTGGCGCAAGATGGCCCCAACCCCGAATATCCTTGGCTTGATAAGTCGGGCCAAATTTATGTCCCTGTCGATTATTCCTTTCCGCTCACCAATTCATTGCAATCACATCAAGGAATAAAGTTGTTGAAATATATCGAATACTCTCTCATGGCATTCGAGAAACTTTTCTTGAGCTAAATTGCTTGTCTGAAGTTAACTGTTACACCTGTCATAACCCTTTCACGGAGAAAACACCCATGTTCGCCGGAAAAAGCTGGGAAGAGTGGATTGGCCAGTATGCGCAGAGTCACCAAAATTCTGTCAATCGAATTTGCCATACGATCGGCATTCCACTCATTGCCGTTTCGATTCCGCTTTTCGTCGCTGCGCCCTTTGTGCGCAATTTGTGGCAGGTAGCGCTGCTGTTGTTTGTGGTGGGGTGGATTTTTCAGTTCGTCGGCCACTGGTTTGAAGGCAAACCGCCGGAGTTTTTGCGGGACTGGCGCTTTCTGTTCGTCGGGCTGCGATGGTGGGTGGCGAAAATCCGCGGGCGCGCCTAAACGAAAGAAGTACAAGTATATGAATTTTGCAACGAAAAGAGAACCGCAACGAAAAAAGCTTTAAAAGTGCGTTTTCAATTTTTTATCTTTCAATTGCGGAGGGTTTTATGAAACGAATCGTTATGCGAGTGATTTCGGTGTTGACTCTCGCGGCATGGCTGGTGACATGGCATGGCGTCGTGAGCGCCGGCACCACCGGCAAGCTGGCCGGCGAGGTGAAAGACAAGGAGACGGGCGAGCCGCTGCCGGGCGTCAACGTCGTCTTGGAAGGGACGACAATCGGCAGTGTGACCGATGTGAATGGGCGTTATTACATTCTGCTCATCGCGCCGGGAACTTACAATGTCACCGCTTCACTCATCGGCTACCAGACCGTGCAAATTTCCAACGTAAAAGTCAATGTCGATCTGACCACCACGGTCAATTTTGCGCTTTCTTCCAAAACGTTGGAGCTTGGCGATAAAATTGAAATTGTCGCCGTGCGGCCGCTGATTCAAAAAGACGGCGTCACCACCATGCAAGTCACCGAAGCCGAAGTGGTGGAAAACATGGTGGCGGATAATTTCAAGCAGGTGTTGACGCTCAACTCCGGTATTACGACGACGCCGGTGCGTGACGGCTCAACCGGTGAGGGCCAGTATTTCATTCGCGGCGGCCGCGGCAACGAAGTGGCCTATTTGGTCGACGGCTTGTACGTGCGCGACGGCGTCACTGGTGGTCTCGGCGCCGAGGTGAACAATTCCGCCATCGAAGAGCTGCAAGTGATCAGCGGCAATTTCAACGCGGAATATGGCAACGCCATGAGCGGCGTCGTCAACATCATCACGCAAGAAGGTGGCGCCAAAACTTCGTTTCAGGCTCGCGGCTTGACCGATGCGCTCTTCGGCAAACGCTCGCGCGATTATACTTTCGCAGCAAGAGACAGGCTGATCGAAGAAAAGGGCCGGATGGAGACGTCCAATTTTGGCACGTATCAAGGGCAATTCAGCATCGGCGGCGGCTTGCCGGGGCTTAGCAACAACGTCAAGTATTTTGCCTCCGGCGAATATTTTCAGACCGACGGCTACATCGGCGTCATGCAGAAAGAAATCGCGCGGCGGGGCCTGGCCAAGCTGACTTTTCAGCCGGCGCGCACCATCAAGATCGCGTTGACCGGTAATGTCAATAATGAGGATTTGGAAATCTATGAGCATTTGTTTGCGCGCTTCACGCCGGAAACGAACGACCGCTTGCACACGAAAATCACGCAAGGCGTTTTCTCCTGGACGCACACCTTGAGCAGCAAGGCTTTTTATGAATTTCGCGTGCAGCGTTATTCGCGCTTCTTTTTCGATCGCGTCAAAGACGATCCCTTCCTTTATTCAAATCTGGATTTCACCCCGCAGGAAGATTTTGCCGAGAGCGGCGATGATTCGCGTTTCATCCGGCAGGAAGAGCGGGTGTGGCAGGGGAAATTCGACGTCACCTATCAAGCCAACATCAACCATAATTTGAAAGCGGGCCTCGATGTCAACCGCAATCGCCTGTGGCGGAGCTATGCGATTCTGATTAGCGACCCGACGACGACGATTGCCGAACAGCTCAAGATTTATCCGATCACGGCGGCGGCGTACCTGCAAGACAAAATGGAATATCGCGATCTGGTGATCAACCTCGGCGTGCGCGTCGATTATTTCGATCCGGACACCTGGGAGGTCAAAGACCGGCAGAACCCGCGCACCGGCGGCATCATTGACGGCGAAAAACGGTGGACCGTCAGCCCGCGGCTGGGCCTGGCGCATCCGATTTCCGACAAGGCCAATTTGCACTTTTCCTACGGCCATTTTTTCCAGACGCCGGAGCTGCAAAAAATTTCGCAGAATCGCACCCGCTCGCTCGTCGGTTTCGTCGGCGAGCGTTTGATCGGCAACGGCAATTTGAAGCCGCAGAAGACCACGGCATTCGAGGTGGGTTGGGATCAGCAGATCACCGATTTCCTGGCGTTGACGGTGACGGGCTATTATAAAGATATTGAAAATTTGATCAGCACGGATTTTTACCCGACCGCCCGGCCGCTGGCGGCGACTTATTACGTGAATCAGGATTTTGCCAACTCGCGCGGCGTTGAGATCAATTTCCGCACGCGGCGCTACAGTCATTTTCTGAGCTATTTCAGCTACACGCTCTCCCGCGCCGAGGGCAACAGCTCCAATCCGAATGCGCGCATCAATGTGCTCGACGAGGTGCCGCCGCGCGAGCCTTTGAAGAGGCTGATTATCCTGGATTGGGATCGGCCGCACGTGTTCAATTTCAATTTCGATTTTCGCTATTTGCAAGGCGAGGGGCCGCTGCTCTTCGGCTCGCGATTGCTGCAAAATTTCGGCGTGAATTTAACCGGGCGCTTTGAAAGCGGCTTGCCTTATACGCCGACCGACAGCCGCGACAAACCGGTGGCGGACGAGAATGTCGCGCGCGAGCCTTCGACCTGGCAGCTCGATTTGCGGATCGATAAGCTCGTCAACATTGCCGGCATGAAGCTTGGCATTTTTTCGGAGATCATTAATTTGACCAATCGCGCCAATATTATCGACGTTTACACCGATACCGGCTTGCCGTTCGACAACACCAACCTGACTTATACGCCGGAGGGCCAGCGCGACCCCGGCAACGTCGGGCCGCAACGCAATATTCGTTTTGGCATCGAGCTGGTTTACTGAGCGTGGAAAGTTTGTAGTTGCGCCTTCAGGCGTCCACCTTTTGATTGGAGCCTTATGCCTGAAGACATTACTACAAACATTTTCGTATGAATCGAAAGTTTGTAGTTTCGCCTTCAGGCGTCCACTTTTTACCGGAGCCTTATGCCTGAAGGCATCACTACGAACATTATAAGTCCGGAGGCAGGAAATGATTTTCAAAAAAGTCGTTATATGTAGTCTCATTGTGCTGGCGCCGTTCGCCTTTGCCGACGATAAAAAGAAATCGTCGAAGGCTGAAAAAATCCGCCGCTTGCAGCAGCAGAAGCTGAGCAAGCCCGCGGCTTTCAATGACCGCAAAGCCGGGGTGATGGACAACGGCCGCATGACGATGTATTTCACCAATAGCGGCGGCATCGGCGACTACGCGTTTCAGCGCACGGTTCAGTGGCCGGCGGGCTTGCGGCCCGCCAAAAATCTGATCTGGGAAGCCGGCATCATGTTTGGCGCGGTGACGGCCGGTGGTGATACCATCACCGACGAAGGCTACTTCGATCGCGACATTCCCACCGAAGATATTTTCAATCCCGAGCCGGGCTACGACAATCCCAATTATGTTTTCCCGCCGCTCAACAATACGACCATTGCGCGCAGCGATGTTTTGGAAAGCTACCCGGCGCGCTTCGGCGGCAAATGGCCCAGCGTCAACAAGATTTTCGATCCGACCGAACTGCGCAACCTCGCCCGGCAGGAAGCTTTCTATCTCATGCGCGACAACAACGAACCGGCCAACCAGCAGCAGGGCATCAGGCCCATCGGCGTCGAAATAAAATGTTGGACGATCGAGATCAACTCCAGCTTGACGCGCGATTTCGTGTACGCCTACTACCGCCTCAAAAACATCAGCGGACAAAACCTGCGCAATTGCCGTTTCGGCATCATGGTCGATCCGGACATGCCGGCGCTGGTGGGGGCGGAATTTGAGGATGACGACGACGGCTTCATTCGCGACCTCAACCTGGCTTACGCGCGCGACTCCGACAATTTTTACGCTTCCACGCCCGGCGTCAACATTGGCCTCTTCGGCGTTAAATTTTTGCGCAGCCCGCAAGTCGCCGGCAAGGAGCTTGGCTTAACGAGCTGGACCACGTTTGAATATGCCGACATGCCGGGCAAAGACGAAGACTATCTCACCGTCGATGGACCGGATCCGCAATTGGGCCAGTACCGCAGCCTCGATGAAGCGCAATATGATTATATGCGCCCGGGCTTGTACATGAAGCCGCGCTTGAACACCGACGTGGTGTTTATCATGGGCACCGGCGATTTCAATCTCGCGCAAGGCGACTCGGTCGATATGGCGGTCGCTTTCGTCGCGGCGGAGAATTTCCAGAGTTTGATCAACAAGGCGATTGCTGCTCAGAGCGTCTTTGACAAGGAGTTTGTCAGCCCTACTCCGCCCGCACCGCCCGTGGTCACGGCTGTCCCCGGTAATGAGAGTGTCACGCTCTACTGGAACGCCGAGCCGAGTGAAAGCTCCAGAGATGCGCTCACCGGCCGCGCCGATTTTGAAGGCTATCGCATTTATCGCAGCGACGATCGCGGCGGCAGTTGGGGAAATCCGACGGAAAACACCGCGCAATATCCCAACGGCGTTTTGCCGATCGCAGAATATGACGTCGTCAACACCGCCGGGCAATTAGCCGCGGCGGTGGTTTCACATTCCAATCAAGCCTCACTGGCAGTCATTAACAGTCTCGGCCTCGCCGATGGCAGCCAGGCGGGCGATGCCGAAGGCGTCGACAATTCGACGTTTTTTTCGAATGACGATTTTCAAATCATTTTTGACAGCGACACGACGTTTCAAGTGCTCAACTCCGCGCAAGGCGTGCTGCTGAAATATCTCGATGATCTTTCCGGCGCCGTCGGTTTTGCCGTATTGGATACCGGTTTCGCCGTCCAAACCGACAATCCGGATGAGACGCACGGCTTGTATCGTTCCGGCTATCCGATTTATCTCACCGGGCAATTTATCAGGATCACGGATTTTTTTAATATTACACAAAGTGATACGACGGAGCCGGACACCGTTTTTTCTCCTGTAAAGGTGGACGACGTTTTCACCGTCGATCAACGCCGCAACGAGCCGGGCAGAAACGCCGGCTTGTTGCACTCGTTCGTCGACCAAAATATTCCCGGGCAGCCGAAACAGATTTTGAACGGCTACCGCTACTGGTACACCGTGGCGGCGTATGATCGCGAAGACCTGGTGATCGGCGTGACCGTGAATGAGAATCCGCCGCTTTCCAACCCAAGCTTTGCCGGCGATCAAACGGTCGAGGTGATTCCGCAAGCGCCGGTGGCGGGTCTGGTCGAGGCAACGGCCGACACCAGCTTCGCGCATGTCGCCGGTAGCTCCGATGTCGAAGGATTCGGTTTGCAAATCATTGACGTCACCAAGGTGGCGGGCCATCGCTATGAAATCTCTTTTAAAGTTGCGGGTGCGGACAAAACTTATTCGGTTCGTGATCTTACCGCGTCCGGCCAGCCAATGAAATTGACCGATCAACCGTTTTACGATCCGGCAGCCGACAATGCCAAAATGTTCGATGGCATCCGGCTTCTCATCGTCGACGGTGAGCCTGGCATCAATGATGACGCCAGCGGACAGACGGCTTTTGCCGGCGGTGATACATTGACGCTGGAAGAATGGGATCTGCCAGACGCCGGCAACACGTTGCTGCAAGACTATGAAATCCGTTTTGATGGAAATGTTTATACCTATACGGACTACAATGAAGGCACCCCGGTGACCGCGCCATTCGCCGTTTTCGATGTGACCGCGCAGCCCGCGAAGCAAATTACCGTAGAGATTCGGGATAACCGCGGTGACGCCGATGGCGAATGGGACATCGACGAGCGGTTCTCGATTGTGAATACTGACTACACCGGCTCAGGCGGATTCGAGGGAGTCTACCCGGATGATTATGCCTGGCGGATTCTGCTCAGTGTGAATGATCCCAACGGCATGGTGGGCGCCGGCAATGTCTTCAAGATTGTCACTAACAAATCACTGACTGCCGCCGACCGTTATCAATTTAACACCACCGCGCGGTCTTTGGCGCCGACAGCAAGAGATTTGGACAACATCCGTGTCGTGCCCAATCCGTTCGTCGTCACCTCCGTTTTCGATACGGATCGCGATCGCCACGAGGTGCATTTCATCAGAGTGCCGGCGAACTGCACGATCAAAATTTTTACGCTGGCGGGCGATTTGGTGCGAACCCTCACCTACGATCGCAACAGCAGCAGCGGGCTGGATTTCGCCAAATGGGATTTGAAAAACGAGTTTGGCAGCGAAGTCTCTTACGGCGTTTATCTCTATCACTTGGAATCCACGCTGGGCAGCAAGATCGGAAAGATTGCGATTGTGCGGTAGCGCCGAGAGCAGAGAACAGAGGGCGTAGCGCATAGAGCGCAAATGAAAAAGGAGAAAATTGAATATGAAAAGAAATCTTATTCTCATAGCAGCGGCAATTTTGCTGCCGGGTTTGGCAGCGGCGCAGTTCACCTCGCCGACGGATGGTTTTAACAACAACGGCACGCGCCCGGCGCAATTTTTAAAATTTGCCGTCGGCGCGCGGGCTTCGGCCATGGGCGAATCTTTTGCCGCGGTGGCCAATGACGCCACCGCGCTCTATTGGAATCCCGCCGGCATCGGCAATCTTAAAGACTTCGAAATTCATCTGTCGCACCTGGAATATGTGGCCGACATCAATTTTGAATTTGCCGGCTTGGTGATTCCAACCCGAGGATTTAATTTGGGTTTCAGTGTGGCGGCGTGGTCGATGGGCGACGAACCGATCACCACCGCCGAGGATCCAAACGGCGAGAGCGGCCTGACGTGGAACGCCGGCAGTTTTGCGGCCGGCGTCACGTTTAGCCGCGCTTTGACGGATCGTTTCGCGATCGGCATCACCGGCAAATACATTCAGGAAAATATTTATAACGAGTCGGCGAATGCCGTGGCCGTTGACATCGGCAGCGTTTATAACACCGGCATCAGCGGCATCAAGATCGGCATGGCCATGACCAACTTCGGCGGAAAATTGCGCGCCGCCGGCCGCGATTTGAATGTCGCCGGCGTTGACGTCGCCCCGACGCGCCCGGGCAACGTCACGTCGAACGGCGATTTGCGCACCACCTCGTGGCCGCTGCCGCTGAATTTCCGCATCGGCCTTTCCGCGGAGTTGTTTAAAACCGAAACCGGCTTGTTGCTGCTGGCCTCCGATTTCAATCATCCGACCGATGCCGACGAGCGCATCAATCTCGGCGGCGAGTATTCCCTGCGCAATCGCATTTTTTTGCGCGGCGGCTATAAATTCAACTACGACGAGCAGTCGTTCACTTTTGGCGGCGGCCTGAATTTGCCCATTGCGCAAAATTACAATTTCATTGTTGACTACGCTTACCACGATTTTGGCATCCTGGGCGAGACCCATCGTTTTTCCATCGGCCTTCGCCTCTGAGCTGCGGTCACGCGGAGCGAGGAGGAGGGAGGTCAGGGGCGCCATCGCAGGTTGATGGCGCCCCGCTTGTTTTGTTCGTAGTCGTTGTTCGTAGTAGCGCCTTCAGGCGCAAATATGTGAATTTAGAAGTTGCTATACTCGTTAAGGGTTATTTTGTACCTGTCATTGCGAGTGCTTCTCAGCGAAGCAATCCTTTGAAAACCAAAAGATTGCTTCGGCAAAAAAACGCCTCGCAATGACTTTAGTTTTATACTTTATCGAGTATATGATGAACACGAAATTTGGCAACCCTTTTTGACAAAAACAATTTCCCCAACGGGTAGATGAACCCAACGGAAAAAGCTTTACAGGTGGGCTCATCTATCCGTGGGGAGAATTGGGGTTGATTGCACTATCCTTGCGTTGCGCCCCACTGTTTCATTTTAGCGCATTCCTTCCAAAGTTTTCACCCATCTGCCTCGATACGCTCTCGGCAATTCCTAAAAAGTCAAAAGCCCGACTTTTATCCGAATCCTTCCGCGCGCTTTGCACGCTTTCAAATTTGAAATTTTAAAATCTCTTACAAAACTGCTTGGCGCATTGTTTTCGTGCGGCTGAAAACATGGCGTTTGGCCGGCACGCCCGGCTTTCTGCTCTACGCATTCCATGTTCATGAACGTATATATCTAATGTTAAAAGGCGATTAAATCTCGCCGCATCTCGATGCTACGGCAAAAAAGTGTACGGCTGTTTTGGGGTGACACAATGTTTGTCTCATGGTTCACTTCGGCGCCGGCAATTTTAACAAGATTGTTGCACGCGTTTTTGCGCGCAACGCCAACGGCGCTGGTCTCATCGTCATAATTTGAAGTTGAGGCGGGCCTTGAAGCTTGCCGGCCGGCGGCACGGAGCTTGCTGAGGAATTTTACAATTTGTATTAGACTGACGCAATTGGAGTCGTTTTCTTTTTGACGCAATTGAAAATAAATTCTTGGCCCACGATGGCGTTGTGAAACGACGGAGGAGCAATGATGCGAAGTGAAAATGCGATTGACCATAAATCTCGGGTGAATGGGGTGGCGACCTCCGGCCTTGCTGGCATGCTCGACTTGCGGGGCATTTCGGCTTATTCGTCCCCGCCAACTTCGGGTGAGGTATTGAAGACGAATGCAATTTACGCCGGTAGAGGCGACACCGCGGTCGGGGCTGGGAGCGTTTTGCGCGAGACGGCTTATCAGCGGTATCAGCTCTTGATCAAGCCGCTGATGAACGGCAACGGCAAAGCGGGTTTGAACGGGTCGGCGGCGCCGCAACGGCAGGGTTGGAGCGCGCGTTGGCAAAAACTCAGCGGCGAATGGATGATTTCGCCGTTCTTCCTGTTCAGCTCTCTGGCGATTATTCTGGTCGTTCCGGAAAAATTGGTGAAAAAAATTACCGCGCCATTCACCAAAATTTTTTGGGAGAATTTCGGCAAGCGCGTTTTTGATTTTGCCGGCGCTGTTGGCGGATTCGTTTTATCGTCGATTTTCTTTTTGGTGGTGCCGATTCTCATCAAGCTTGATTCCCAAGGCCCGGTGTTTTACGGGCAGCAGCGCGCCGGTTTGAATTATCGCCGCCGCGATCGGCGGCAGGTCAATATCAAGGTGGCGCACGAGCGCCGCGCCGGCGAGCGCCGCAAGGACGATTTGTTCGGCCGGCCGTTCACGGTTTATAAATTTCGCACCATGCGCGTCGATGCGGAAAGAGCCAGCGGCGCGGTGTGGGCGCAAAAAGATGATCCGCGCACCACGCGCGTCGGCCGGATTTTGCGGTTCATCCATTTGGATGAGATTCCGCAATTTTTCAACGTGCTCTGCGGCGAAATGAGCCTGGTCGGGCCGCGTCCGGAGCGGCCGCAAATCATGCTCAAACTCGTCGAGGATATTCCCCGATTTCCCGAGCGCCTGCAAGTCAAGCCCGGCATTACCGGCATCGCGCAGATTTATTGCGGCTACGACGCCACGATCGACGACGCGCGCGAAAAATTGCGGTACGATTTGCTGTACGTCGAAAATTCGACGCTCAAGCATGATGTCGAAATTATGCTGAAAACGCTGTGGATGATCATCAACGGCCGGGAAGTGGTAAAGCCCTGACAAGGAGGTTGGAGATGTGGACTGACCTTTGGTTGCGCTGCGAGGGCGGACATCAAAATAAGTTCACGAGCAGGAGCATGAGACCAGTGGTTTCTATAAAAGCGCATTTTGCCGGAGTATTCGCTAAGAAAATTTTTTGCCATCGCTTGGAACTCCCGCTTTTTCACCGTCCCCACGGGTTTTTAGGCCGGCCCTCGCGATTCAGTTGCCGTCTTCACGTTTGGGCATCGGCCGGTTTGTGGTTGGCCGGCCTGATGTTGTTCCAACCCCGGCTTGCCGCGGCCCAAACCTTTTCCGAGGAATTGACGTCAAAAGCGGCCAACACGAGAGAGACGGGAGCCGACGCGCGGATTCAAATTCTCACCCGGCCCATCGGCGCCCTGGTCTTTCTCGAGGGCGAATACTCTATGGCCGGCCGAACGCCATATACGATCACGCATTTTCTGCACGGCGTCTATCACATTCGCGCCACCAAAACAGGTTATGAGAATTGGTCGACGGAATATTCCTTTAACGGCAGGGGTGATGACAAGCTGACGATCAAACTGAAGCCGAAGACGAGAGCCAAGGCGATCATGCGCTCGGCGGTGTTTCCGGGTTGGGGCCAGGCGTATGCCGATCAACGCAGCAAGGGCTTTCTCATCAGCCTGCTGCAATTCAGCGCGATTGGGTTTTCGATCTACGAAGATTTCCGTTATACCGAGGCCTTAAATGATTATCGCGCCGCCCTGCAGAATTTGAGCGTCCAACAAAATACCCAAGACGGACAAGACGAGTTGATTGCACAAGTGAGGGCAACCCAGTCAAATTTGGATGATGCTTATGCACGACGGAGGCGCTGGGTGATCATCACCGGCAGCATTTATCTTTACAATCTGCTCGACGCCGCCCTCTTTTTCCCATCATATCAGCGTGGCGATTTGGAGATCAATCTGACGCTCGAACCGCAAACGGGCGCGAGCGGCGGCGCGGCGATTGGGCTTAATGTCAACAAAAAATTTTGACAGCTATGACGAAGAAACTTGGATTGGCCGCTTTAGCGCTGTGCGTGAGCGTGGGCTTGTGGAGCTGCAACAAGAAACCCACCGCCCCGGTGTTTCCAAAGGACGATCAATATCCGCCGGCGCCGCGCGAATTGGCCGTCGCGGTTGGCGATCTGAAGGCGGTGTTGACGTGGAACATCGACAAGGTGAGTACGATCAAGTTTTATCGAATCTATCGGCGCGACACGACAATAGCCGAATTTGCTCTTCTTGACACGGCGATGAGCCGGAGCTACGTCGATTCCCGCGTGCGAAACGGCGTCAAATATTTTTATCAAATCAGCGCCGTCAATCTCAGCGGATTGGAAGGCAAGCGCTCGGCCGTCGCGACGGCCATACCCAATTTTTTCGCCATTGCCATTGAAGCCGGCACCGATTACACGGCGAAGCGCGACGTGCTCATCACCGTTACCGCGCCGCCGCGCACCGAGTTGATGATGTTTAGCAACGATTCGCTGTTTACCGGCAGCGTGTGGCAACGCTATGCTGCGACGGCGCCATGGCCGCTTTCCTTCGGCGACGGCAAGAAAAATGTTTATGCCAAATTTCGCGACGTAGACGGCAAAGAGTCGGTGGACAAAGTCAAAGATGCGATCATTTTGGACACGACGGCCTTGATCTCCGCGTTGACGGAAAACAGCGCCGGCCAGGTTTTGATGTTCGGTAAAAGAATCCATTTTACGCTGACGGCCAACGAGGTCGGCGGCAATGCCACCATCGGCATCGTTGGCGGTCCGCAGGGCATTCAATTGTTTGACGACGGCGCGCGCGGCGATAAAACGCGCGGCGATGGAATTTACGAGGTTGATTATACCATCCCGCAAAGCGTGCAGGTGATCGACGGCAAGGTGCGCGGCTTTTTTACCGACCGCGTCGGCAACGTTGCCCAGCCTTTGGAAGCAGCCACGCAGATTACGATTCAAAAGCCGCCGGACGCCGTCACCATGTTTCAGCCGGCGCCGATCGGCTCGCAGCAAAATGCCCTGCGTCTGCTGTGGTCGGCCTCGCGGGATACCGCGGATTTCGCCAGTTATGTGATTTACCGCAGCACAACGCGGAATTTTGATCCGTCGCTGGTGCCGCCAATCGACAACGTCTCGGTGATGCAAGTCACTTCTTATAACGATCTGAATTTGCTGCCGGGTGTGACGTATTATTATCGCGTCGTGGTGTTCGACAAAGCCGGATTGCAAAGCGTTCCCAGCAACGAAGTCAACGGCCGCACCAGCGTGAATCAGCCGCCGGCCGCCGTGATTCTGAATACGCCGATTCCGATTGACGACGGCACCAGCAAAGTGCAACTGACGTGGTCGCGCAGCCTCGACGCCGATTTTGCCAATTACCGCATCTATCGCGCCGGCGATGCCAAAGTCGATTCACTCGATATTTTGCTCACTTCGATCACCAACCAAAGTGCGACGTTGTACCTCGATGCCGGGCTTAAAGCGGCGACGAAATATTTTTACCGCATCTATGTTTACGATCAAGCCGGCAATGCCACCGGCAGCAACGTCGTCAGCATGACGACGGCGCCGAATCTGCCGCCGATTCCGGTGACGCTGGCGATACCCACGGCGGTCGATACGGTCTCGTTGCGGCTTTCCTGGTCCCAGAATTTGGACACGGATTTCGCGTCGTATCGTTTGTTCCGCACGACGGTCGGCGGGCCGGCGATCGACCCGGCGAAGCAACAACCGGTTGCGATTATCAACGCCAACTCGGCCAATACCATTTATACGGATACCGGTTTGCGGCCGAAAACCAGGTATCTCTATCAAGTCTTTGTCTATGACTTCGGTGGCCTCTATTCCGGCAGCAACCAGGTGGAAGGCACGACGCGATAGATTTTTGTGATGGAGTGAAAACATGCGCGGCAAAGCGGCAGCGTTTTTGTTCAGTTTGGTTGTGTTCTTGGGTGCATTCGGTTCGGCGACGGCGCAGGAATATATTCTCGAACCCGGCGACGTCGTGTCGATCTCGTTTTGGCAGCAGCCCGATCTCAACGTGCAGATGGCGCGCCTCGACGCCGAAGGGAAAATCGACATTCCTTTGGCGGGCCGCATCAATGCCGCGGGCCTGACGATCTCGCAGCTCAGCAGCAAAATCGTCGAGCGCATTTCGATCTACAACAAAAACATCACGCAAGCGACGATCGTTATTAACGAGTACGGCAGCAAAAAAATTTTTATCACGGGCGCGGTCGGCGCGCCGGGCAAGTTCAACTTCGAGAAAATGCCCGATATTTGGGAAGCGATTCTCGAAGCCGGCGGCCCGCAACAAAACGCCCAGCTCGACCGCGTGCAGCTCATTCGCGGCGGCGAGGCCGGCGGCAAAATTACTGAAATCGATCTCACCGCCGCTTTTGAGCGGGGAGAAATGCGGGGATTGCCCGCTTTGATGCCGGGCGACAATATTTATGTGCCGGCCGGGCAATCCGGCGGCGCTGCGACAGCCGCCGGAGGCGCACAGCCGGCCGCAAGCGGCGGGACGAATCTTTTTTCGCGCAAGAAATCCGTTTACGTGTTTGGGCACGTGGTGATGCCGGGGGTTTATCAAATTGAAAAGGATATGGATGTTTTGCAGGCCATCGTCCAAGCCGGCGGGCCGGCATATCCCAATCGCGCCACGACCAACGCGCCGTTGACGGAGCCGGATTTGGAGCACGTCAAAATCATCACACGCGGCCCGGAAGCGCCGGTGGTGTATTCGGTCAACGTCGAGAAATATACCAACGTCGCCACGCCGATACCGCTGATCTTGAAGCCCGGCGACACGGTTTTTGTTCCCGGCAAGCAAAGCTACCGCCGCTTTTTGCTGACCAGCTCGGCAGTCGAGGTGATCAAAGCTTCGGTGGCGGTGGTCACCTCTTACTTGCTGCTGAATCGCTTGTTCGGCCAGGGGAGATGAACGTTTGTAGTAATGCCCTGCGGGCGTAGCCTTCAGGCATAAAACCTTTGAACTCAAAAGGTGTTTGACTTTTTGACACAACTTTGTGGTATTGTCATGATTTTTACGCCTAAAGGCGTTACTACGAACATGTTCATAATATTTTAATCATAATTTTTTATAAGATTTTTCAATTTTTGAAAAGTAACCATGGCCCAAGGTGGAAAAATCGATCTGCGCAGTTTGCTGCAAGTTGGCAAGCGTTGGAAATGGCTGCTGATCGTGCCGCCAATCGTGGCGTTGCTCGGCGCGTATGCTTATGTTGCCACCACGCCGCCGCAATATGTTTCCACGACCACCATCCTGTTCGGCTCCAATCAGTTTATTACCCAGGATTTGAAAAACATTACGCCGGGCACCGAGATCAGGGGGCGATTCAAAATTACTGACGTCGCCGAGAACATTCGGCAGCAGTTGTTGGCGGAAACAACCCTGAATAAAGTCATCGAGCGATCCGGTTTGAAACCCTCACAAAGCATGCTCGAGACCGCGAAGGAAATTTTGCGCAACCAGCCGAATGTCAATGAGCATGAGATTGTCCACCGGTTGCAGCTCGAATGGCTTTATAAAAAGGTGGAAACGGCGGTGACGTTTCCCAAGCGCGGCAACTTCGTTCAACTGAGCATCACGCACACCAATCCGGAGCAGGCGTATTTGCTCACTAAAAATCTCGCCGAGGTTTTCATCGAAGAATCCTTGCTCGCCGAAGAGGTCGGCCCGCGTGAAACGCTGGTGTTTGCCACCAAACAGCTCGAGGTGTATAGCCAGAAATTGGAGCAGGCGCGCGAGGGACTGCGCCAATTCAAAACCGGCATGGTGCGTGCGCAAACGCGCAGCGTCGATGTCAATGTGCAAAACGAAACACAAATCAATAACCAGCTCAAATCCCTGGTGGTCGATATCGCCGACAAAAGAGGCCAATTGCTGGCGGTCGAAAACCAAATGGGCACGCTGAAAGATCGGATTGCCATCCAACTTTCCGGCCGGGCTACGGATTTGCGGACGCAAATGATCGAGAAAATCTCGAGCGCGGCGGTGCTGATGGTGCAGGCTAGTTGGAAAGATCCGCAAGTCATCAAACTCAATCAGGAAATTGCCAATCTGCGCGAATCGCTGCGGCAGGAAATTCGCGTTACCGGCGCCAAAAATTCTGCCAACGGGTATTCGCCAAGCGGTCTCGACTTGGCCGTGCAAAGGCAAATGATGCTCACGGATTTGGAGCTGCTCGATCGCCACAAAACGATTTTGGAAGGCTTGGTGCAAACCTACAAACAAAGCCTGACGCAGCAGCCTTCGCACGATTTGGAATTGGAGCAGCTTCAGAGCAATGTCAAAACTTACGAAGAACTCGTTAAGAAGTTTGAGGAGCAAGTGCGCAGCTCGCAGATTGGCGGCGCGCTGCGGCGGAGTGATGCCGAAGTTCGCTACAAGCTTCTCGATCCGGCCAACCGGCCGATTACGCCCAACACCGCCGATCAACCCAAGATTATTTTGATGGCACTGTTCGGCGGCCTTGGCTTCGGCATCGGCTTGGTTTACTTGATCGAGTTCTTCGATCACTCGTTCAAGTCCGTCGATGAAATCGAGCAATTTCTTGGAGTGACCGTGCTGGGTACGGTTCCCAAGCTTGATTTCGAGGAGAAGTAACACCTGTTGGCCGGTTTGCCTGTTGGCCCGTTAACTGGCCAACCGGCTAACCCTACGGGCGTAGCCAGCTAACGAAACTTTATTCACAACCGACCAACGCCAAAGAGGCATATCTTGGCTATCCAGAGGCGCCTGGTAGAAGCGGTCGAAGTTACCGAAAGTCACGTCCACGTCATTCGCCTGAAGGATATTTTTGACGCTTCCACGGTGAGTGAGTTTGAAAAAGTGGTCAGCTATCTTTTAACCAGGAACTTTTACAAAGTCGTCGTCGATCTTGGCCACGTCGAGTTTATTTCGTCAGCGGGCTGGGGCGCGTTTACGGCAGAGCTTCGTCGCGTGCGCCAGAACCAGGGTGACGTCAAGCTGGCGAACATGAGCCCGGACGTTTACGACGTTTTTTTGCTGCTCGAGCTGGATAGTTTCATTCAATCTTTCGATGCGGTGGACGAGGCGCTCGCAGCTTTCTCGCAGCCCGCCGTTGCGCCGGAACCGGAGCCGGTGCGGTCTTCGATTTTGCAAGAGATCAAAGCCGCTTCGCATGCCCGCGAGATGGCCGAAGCCGGCGAGCGCGCGGCAGCGGAAAAAACGGCGCCTGCTTTTTTCGAGCGTTGGCGTGAACGCCCCGGTGCCGGGCAAGAAAGTTATGCGGCTGCTTACGCTGCGTTTGCAACTGAAAAAGCTGCGTCCACCGGCGCGCCGCATGACAACGAGCGTGTGGACAAGCGAATCGAGCACACCCTTGCCAGCGCTGCTCCCGTATTCGATACGGAAAGCACTTTTAGAGCGCCGCGCGAAGAAAAGCGAGCGAGGGAGTCACTTGGATATGCTGGTGATGATTATGCCGGTGAAACCGGGCACGAGAGTTTTTCTTTCGAATCTCATGACGAAGGCGGCGCAACCGGGCAGGCAGAATATGGCAGCGATGACTATGCGAGCGAAGGTGAATACGAAAGCCCTTCCGCCGACGCCAATGCCGAGTCCGGCGCGGCCGGGCAAGCAGAATACGCCGGCGACGTTTATGCCGATGAAGCTGAATACGAAAATGCTTCTGCCGAGTCTTATAGTGAAGATGACGTGGCCGAACAAGCAGAATATGCCGGCGATGGCTACGCGGACGAAGGTGAATACGAAACTTCTGCGGTCGAGTCTAATGACGAGTCCGGCACGGCTGAGCAAGCAGAGTATGCTGGGGACGACTACGCGAGCAAGAGTGAATACGAAAGTTTTTCAGCCGAATCTGCTGATGAGTCTGGCGCGGCCGAGCCAGCAAAATACGCCGGCGACGTCTATGCCGATGAAGCTGAATACGAAGATGCTTCTGCCGAGTCTTATGGTGAAGATGGCGTGGCCGAGCAAGCAGAATATGCCGGCGATGGCTACGCGGACGAAGGTGAACACGAAACTTCTGCGGTCGAGTCTAATGACGAGTCCGGCACGGCTGAGCAAGCAGAGTATGCTGGCGACGACTATGCGAGCAAGGGTGAATACGAAAGTTATTCAGCCGAATCTGCTGATGAGTCTGGCGCGGCTGAGCCAACAGAATACGCCGGCGACGTTTATGCCGATGAAGCCGAATACGAAGATGTTTCTGCCGAGTCTTATGGTGAAGGTGGCGTGGCCGAGCAAGCAGAATACGCCGGCAACGTTTATGCCGATGAAGCCGAATACGAAGATGCTTCTGCCGAGTCTTATAGTGAAGGTGGCGTGGCCGAGCAAGCAGAATATGCCGGCGATGGCTACGCGGACGAAGGTGAATACGAAAGTTCTTCGGTCGAGTCTGATGACGAATACGGTGCTATAGAACAGGATGCCCGTGTCGTCGAAGCACGGAACGACTATGCCATTGCTGATGAGATTGACGAGAGTGATTCCGAGCATTTAAAGCCGCCGGCGGCAAATGATCCGGAAATGTGGGAGCTAATCTTGGCAAGCGGCAAGGCTACCGTCTCAAAGAGCGAATCTTTCGCGCCTGACACGAGTTTGGATGCCGATAACGCTTTCGATGAATTTGCCAAGTTGGGCATTGAGCCGAATTGGGGTTTTGCCGGACACGAGCCATTTGTCGAAGATAATAGCCGGACGGGCGCGGATGCCGAACCGGCCATCGAAGAAACGGGTTTCGAGCATGCTCAAGCCAAAGCCTCACCCGGCGATGGCGACGACGAAGAGTTCGATGAACTTGAAACGCAGGATATTCGCGACCCCTGGATTCTTGACGAAATCGATACCCTGCCGGAAGAGTATGAGATGGGCGACGGGGCTACGGGTGGAGAAGAACCGTCGTTTTCAGCATCCGAATTGTTGGCGTATGATTTGGAATTAGACGCATCGTTTTCGCCGCTCCCGGAGCAGGCGCGCGATGATGACAAGGTTGAGGCAGCAGATGAATCAACAACCCAATTTGAAGCCTTGTCACAAGCCGGTGTTGATGATTCATTCGTTCCCCCGGCAAAATATGCAAAAAAAAGGACGGTACGGCCCCGAAAGAGCAAGCCTAAAAATAAGCTTGCAATACTGAGACAAGCAAGCGGAGCCGAAGTGCCGATCACGCCGCACGTCGAATCTGCCGCGCCGTTTCAAACCGGCGCCACGGATTCTGCTGAAGACTCGCGTGCTCGTGCAGATGAGGACGAGACGCGGAGCGAAAAAGCTTTCGCTCCCTCGGCAGAGGCGCCGGCATTTCTCCAGGAGAATGATGCCGCCGAAAACTTTTTTGCGCCGCCGGCGCTCGACGAACATGGTGAGTTGATCGCCCGCGTTTCAGAACTGCCGTCGCTGTCTTCGCACAATGGCAATGATGAACCAAGCCCCGATTATCCGCCGGACGGGGCATTGCCCAAGATTCCGGCCAGCGACAATTTTGAAGAGATCGTTCGCGCCGTCGTCGCGACACATCCCGATTTTGGCGCGGCCATGATTTGCAAATTCATCGAAGATCGTTTTGAGCCGCCGGTGTTCATCAGCCGGTCGACGGTTTATCGATTGCTGCGCGAGGCTGACTTGAACACACGCGCGAAAAGGCAGGAGTATGCCGATCAATTGTTCGATCCCTCGGTGCTTGCCGAGACGATTTAGCCCGACGGCTTGGGGCGTATGGGGGCAACGCGCGGCGGCCTGCCCGCGTCAAGCAAAGGTTTCACTCATATCGGACAGGATTACCTATGGGCGATTTTGTTTTTAATGATGTGGTTCGTTCCAAAAAAGGTGAATATTTTCTCAAGACGGTCAACAGCACCTTTCAAAACCAGATCGTTTCCTCTTTTTTTCGCAACGGAACGCTGATCGCCTCGCATCAGCAAGATTACGATGCCAAGATTGCGGACGAAGCGTTGTTGGCGCGCACGCGACAATTTCACGAGCACAAAAAGGCGGAAATCCAAACCCTGCTCAAGCTCGCCGAGAAGCTGAAAGATTCGGACAATGCGGAAACGAAGAATCTGCTGGGCCAGGCCTTTTTGAAAAAGGGCATGTATGATGAAGCCATCAGCGAGTTTGAAGAAGCGATTATTCTCGATCCGCACGTTTCGGGCCTGTATAATAGCCTCGGCTCCGCTTATATGGCCGTCGGCAGACATGACGAGGCGGTGGCGGTATTGGAGCAGGCCAGCAGCCTCAAGCCGGAGCGCGCCGATTATCACAACAATTTGGGCGTGGCTTATCTTAAAAAAGAGCGGTGCAAAAAAGCCGTGGAGCGCTTTCAGCGATCCGTCGACATCAACCCGTATTATGCCGACGCGTGTTTCAATCTCGCGTTGGCATTGGTGCTCAACGGTGCCACCAAAGAGGATTTTGCGCTCTCCGTCAATTGTTATCAACGAGTGATGGAAAATTTGGAGAAGGCGGCGAAAATCAATCCGCATTATAAAAATGAGCACATCTCCCGCGGCGAAGATTTTCTCAAGCGCAACGATTACGAAAAAGCCTACGCCGCGTTCACACAGGGCCAGCGTAGCGTGTCCAAGCAGGCGGATTTGGGTTTTGTCATTGATTTTTATTTGCAAGTTATCTATAATAGCAAAAAGCTCAACAGCGCGGCGATCTGGCGCCACATTCGCCAATTGCAGGACGTGATCGAGAAACATCCGAATTACGCCGACTTGTACAATCACCTCGGCGTCGCTTACGTCATCATGAGCAAGTTCGTGAACAACAAGGCGGTGCAACAATTCGAGAAAGCGCAGCAAATCAACCCCGCGTTCGATCGCGCCAAGCGCAACCAAAAGCTGGCGGAGTACGACCACAAAGGGATTCAACTTCTCTTCGATGCCATACTTAAATGACGCAAACTGCACAAAACGGCGCATTCTTTTCGCACTTTGTCGATGAATCTCCGGGCGCCAATGAATTTCGCCGGCTGTATTCCAAGCTCAAGAATCTGTACGGCGCCGCGGATATGAAAAATTTTCTCGTCACCAGCTCCATGATGAGCGAGGGCAAGAGCACGGCCTCGGCGCTGTTGGCGTGCACCATCGCGCGCTATCGCAACACCAAAACGATTCTGGTGGATTGCGATTTGCGCCGGCCGCGCGTACACCAGCTTTTCGGCATGCCCAAGGAAGAAGGGGTGGCCGATGTGCTCACCGGCGACCGCAAGCTCGACACCTGCTTCAAGCGCACGTCGATCGAGAACTTGCGATTGCTGACGGCCGGCAGCGTGGTGGACAATCCGACCGAGCTTTTCAACTCGCCGCGCCTGCGTGATTTGTTCTCGGAGATCAAATTTTATTTCGACACCGTGATCGTCGATTCGCCGCCGGTGATTCCGGTTACTGATACGTTGATTCTCAGCCCGGAGATGGACGGCGCCTTGATGGTGGTGAAGGCCGGCGAAACCCACAAAGAAGTCGTCAAACGCGCTGCTGACATGATGCGAAATGCCGGCTTCAATATTCTCGGCGTCATCGTCAATAATCAAAAAAGTGTTTTGCCTTATTATTACGACCAGTCGTATTACGGCTACAAATATTACGTTCGCGACAAGAAGAAGTAAAGCAAAGGGATTTAATGGCACATTATCTTGTTACCGGTGGCAGCGGTTTTATCGGCTCCAACCTCGTGCAAGCGCTCGTCGAGCGCGGCCAGGCGGTGCGCGTTTTGGATAATTTTTCAACCGGACGGCGCCCCAACCTCGCCGAGCTGGAAAATAAAATCGAGCTTGTTGAAGGCGATATTCGCGATCGGACAATAATCGAGCGCGCCGTGGATGGCATCGACTACGTTTTGCACCAAGCCGCGCTCGGCTCGGTGCCGCGGTCGGTGCAAGATCCGCTCACCTCGAACGACGTGAATGTCAACGGCACGCTGAATCTGCTATGGGCTGCGAAAAAGGCGCGCGTCAAGCGCTTCGTTATGGCCTCCTCTTCGTCGATCTACGGCAACACGCCGAGCTTGCCGAAGGATGAGAGCATGTTGCCCAATCCGATTTCACCGTACGCCGTCTCCAAGCTGGCCGGAGAGCGCTACACGTTGTCGTTCCATGCCGTGTACGGTTTATCGGCCGTGGTTTTGCGCTATTTCAATGTCTTCGGTCCCAATCAGGATCCCACCTCACAATATGCCGCGGTGATTCCACGTTTTATCACCGCTTTGATGAACGATCAATCGCCCATTGTTTACGGCGATGGCGAGCAATCGCGCGACTTCACTTACGTCGACAATGTAGTGCAGGCCAACTTGCTGGCGTGCACCGCGCCGGCAGCGCCCGGACACGCGATGAATATTGCGTGCGGCGATCATTACTCGCTCAATACGCTATTGCAGCACCTCGCTGAAATTATGGGGAAGAAAGCTTGGCCGGTTTATGAAACCGATCGCGCCGGCGATGTGAAGCACTCGATGGCCTCCATCGAACGGGCGCAACAACTCCTGGGGTTTTCCCCCGCCATCAATTTCAAGGAAGGCCTTAAACGCACGGTTGCGTGGTTTTTGCAGAACTCTTAGGAAAACAAAAAGCAAAAGGAAAAAGGCAAACGGCAAAAAGCAAAAACTAATAACGCTGGAATTCATTCTTGCTTTTTGCCGTTTGCTTTTTGCTGTTTTTCTTTCGCCGTTTTCTTTTTGTTGCTTGCTTTGTTATACGAACTTGCATTATGGGCATTCAGAACGCACTGACGATTGACGTCGAAGAGTGGTTTCATGTCTCCCTTTTCCGGAAAAAAATTCGTCGCGAAGAATGGGATGGCCTGAAGAGCACGGTCGTTGGCAATACCTGCCGGGTGTTGAATATTTTGGCGGAAAAACGCGTCAGGGCCACCTTTTTCGTTCTCGGTTGGGTGGCAGAGCGTTATCCCGAGGTCGTTGTTGCCATTCAGGAGCAGGGCCACGAAATCGGCTCGCACACCTACTCGCACCAGATCATTTACGAGCAAAGCCGGCAGGAGTTCGCTGCCGACGTGCAGCGCTCGATGGCCATTCTCGAGGACTTGACCGGCCGGCGGGTCAATAGTTTTCGCGCGCCGAGTTATTCCATCACGCGTTCTTCGCTGTGGGCTTGGGAGGCGCTCGCCGATCTCGGTATCAAGTACGATTCGAGCATTTTTCCGGTGAAGCACGATCTTTACGGCATTCCGGATGCGCCGCGCTTCCCTTTTTATATCAATTTGCTTGAGCACTCGCCTCTCGTCGAAGTTCCGCTTTCAACGATTCGAGTTGGCGACAAAAATATTCCTATGGCCGGCGGCGGGTATCTGCGGCTTTATCCCTTGTGGTTCATTCGCAGCAGCATCAAGCGCATCAATCGGGAAGGCCGGCCCGCGATTATTTACCTGCACCCTTGGGAACTTGATCCTGACTTGCCGCGCCTCAAAATCGGCTTGTTCAAGTCGCTACGGCACTATGGCAATTTGGGTTTGACCGAAGAACGGCTGCGCCGGCTGTTGGATGAATTTCCTTTCGGCCCTTTGAGCGAAGTTCTAAATTCATCGCCCATCTTGAATGATTGGCCGCCGGCCGCGCCGGTTAATGGATACAACGGCGTGTCGTATCCGCTTCCGTGACGATTTTTAAGTTGATCGAATGAAGATTACAACGCTTGAATCTGAAAATAAATTATGGGATAATTTCGTGCTGCAACAGCCCTCGGCTCGAGGTCCGCATCTTTCCGGATGGAAAAACGTCATCGAAACCAGCTTCGGACACAAATGCATTTATTTGATGGCCTCGGAAAACGGGACGGTGTACGGCGTTCTGCCTTTGGTGCATGTCCGCAGCCGTTTGTTCGGCTCGTTTTTGGTCTCCGTTCCGTTTTTGAATTATGGCGGCATCGTTTCGGAAAGCCCGGCAGCGCGGCAAAGCCTTTTTGAGTCCGCTCGCACGCTCGGTGCCGAGCGCGGCGCGGCTTATGTCGAGCTGCGCCACGAAGCGCCGCAGTTGGAAAATGTGCCGACCAAGCAACACAAAGTGGCGATGTTGCTCGATCTTCCGGATGAATCGGAGAAGCTGTGGAATAGCTTCAAACCCAAGCTGCGCAGCCAGATTCGCAAGCCGATGAAGGAGGGTTTGGTGGCGCGTGTGGGCCGCGAAGAAGAACTGGCCAACTTTTATGAAGTGTTCTCCGTTAACATGCACGATCTCGGCACGCCGGTTTATGCGCAGAATTTTTTTGCGCAAATTCTCAAAAATTTCCCAAGCTCAACCTGGATTTGCTCGATCCTGATGAATGGCGAGCCGATCGCGGCCGGCTTTCTTTGTGGCTTTCGCGATACGCTGGAAATTCCGTGGGCGTCGAGCTTGCGGCGTTACAATCATCTCGCTGCCAATATGTTACTCTATTGGTCGGCTTTGGAATTTGCAGTTAAGCAAGGCTATAAACAGTTTGACTTTGGCCGTAGCACGCCCGGCGAGGGTACATACAAATTTAAAGAACAGTGGGGAGCGAAGCCGGTACCGTTGCACTGGCAATATTGGCTTGCCAACGGCAACCAGTTGCCGGACTTGAGCCCGACCAACGCTAAATATCAGCTCGCCATCAGCGTCTGGCAAAAATTACCGCTCTTCGTTACGCGGTGGATTGGGCCGGCGATCGTGCGCAACATTCCGTGACATGGAGACAGCCCAGTAGACTGGTCAATCACGAGCCGGCTCAAAGGTAGAAACTAAAGATTGTGCCTAAAACGACAATCGAACGGTATAAAAAATTTATCTGTTATAAGTTGGTGAGTGACTAAAGCAAAAATCTGCAATCTCCAATCCGCAATCATTATGGTTGTCCTGTTTTGGCTCTGTGTTGCGCTCGTCCTGTGGGTATATGCGGGCTATCCTTTGCTTTTGTTGGCGATCACACGCTTTTCTCGCCGCCGGCCGGCGCCGCACGCCGCGCACGAGCCGATGGTGACGTTGATCATCAGTGCTTACAATGAAGCCAAGGTCATCCGGCAGAAGCTGGAAAACAGCCTGGCGCTCGATTACCCGCGTGAACGTCTTGAGATCATCGTGATTTCGGATTGTTCCGATGATGAAACCGATGCCATTGTCAAGGAATATGAAGATCGGGGCGTGCGTTTGATTCGCATGGCCGAGCGCGGCGGCAAGACCGCCGGGCTTAATTTCGCTGTCCCGCAAGCGCGCGGTGAGGTCGTCATTTTCTCCGATGCCAATGCGCTCTATCATTCTCTAACCGCGCACCATCTTGTGCGTAACTTCGCCGATCCGACGGTCGGTTGCGTCACCGGCGAATCGCACTATCAAGTCGATGAAAACGCCGCCGATTCGGCCGCGAGTGAAAATCTTTACTGGCGCTACGAGCTGGCGTTGAAGCGAATGGAGAGTGCAGTCAGCTCGCTGGTCGGCGGCGACGGCGCGATCTACGCCATCCGCAAAGCACGTTTTCGTCAGATGCGGCTGGAAGATTTGAGTGATTTCGTCAATCCCTTGCAGATCGTCGCCCAAGGCTATCGCAACGTCTATGAGCCGCAAGCGGTTTCTTTTGAAGGCGGCGCGGAATCTTTTGAAAAAGAATTTCACCGCAAAGTGCGGATCGTCAACCGGGCCTGGCGCGGTTTGTGGCGCGTGCGCCAGGTATTGAATCCTTTTCGTTTCGGTTTCTTCACCCTGCAAGTCATCTCGCACAAGCTGCTGCGTTGGTTGGTGCCGATGTTCATGGCCGGCGCTCTTTTCGCCAACCAGTTTTTGCTGAATAGCGGCAAATTTTATCAAGCTTTCGCCGTGCTGCAAATTTCGTTTTACGTTTTGGCAATGATCGGCGGGCTGCGATCACATCGGCCGTCCATTTCCAAGCTGTTTTACGTGCCTTATTATTTTTGCCTGGTGAATTACGCCTCGCTGTTGGGCATAATCAGCAACTATCGCGGACAAAAATTTGCGGTGTGGAATACGGTGCGGGAGGGTGGCTCGTAGAAGAAGTTCGTAGTAACGCCTTCAGGCGCAAATGTATCGAGATGAATATGCAATTTTGTTAAAATAGGAATTTGGTAAATATAACGATTCTTAAGTCCCCAAGTCCTGCGCCTGCCCCGCTCCGCCTCATTATTTTTATGGACGCGGGGCGGAGCAGGCGCCACTACGAACTAAGCTCAAATGAAAAATCATCTCAGCCGCCGGCTCAAAGCGGCCTTGTTTTATCTCGGCTTTTTTCACCTCTTGCGCGTGTTGTTCCCCAACCGCAAAGTGGCGATTCTGCGATATCATGCGGTGGTCGATCCGCAGGACAACTTTTACGCCAATCCCAAGATTTGCCTTTCCGTGCGCGATTTTGAGCGGCACGTGCGGTATTTCGCCCGGCGTTATCGCGTGATTTCTTTGGACGAGGTTATTGATGCGCTTCGCAACGGCAAAGCGCTTTCCCGCAACGCCGTGGTTTTCACCTTCGACGACGGCTATGCCGACAATTTTCGCGCGGCGGAGATTCTCAAGCGTTACAACGCTTCCGGCGCTTTTTATCTGACGGTGAGTTGCATCGACCGCGCCGAACCGTTTTGGCTTTTTGAGGTTAATTATCTGGTTTTAAAAACCTCGCAGCCGCAATTGCGTTTGCAACTCGATGATAAGGAAATCGAATTGTCTTTATCGGATTCCGCTAAGAAAAATGCGGCGATTCGTGAGATTATCGAGATCATCAAAAGCAACGGCCGCGCGGTTCGCGAAACGGTTCGCGAACAATTGCGCCAGCAGTTGGCGGGTGTGGAATATCGTGCGGCCGCGGACAGCGTCATGCTCACGTGGGATCAAGCCCGGCAGATGTTGCGAAACGGCATGATCGTTGGCGGCCACACCATGACGCATCTGAACCTGCCCAATGCCGATCCGCCGGACGCGCGCCAGGAAATCGCCCGTTGCCGCGAAGCGCTCGAGAAAAAGCTGGGCCTCCCGATTCACCATTTCTCGGTGCCCAATAGCGGCCCGTATCCGTATTATAATGATCGCATCAAGCAGATGGTGGCCGAAAGCGGCTATTTCTCCGCCGTCACTTCGGCGCATGGTTTTGCCGGGCCGGAGAGCGATCTGCTCGAATTGCGCCGCATCCGCACCGTGCCTGAGTTGTACGAAACCATCGCCACGATTGAATTGCGAAAATTTCGAGGGTGATCTTTTCTCCTTCCCGTCTGAATTGTTACGACATCGTAATGATTGTTGCCCCGGATTAAAAATTCTTTGATGGTGGTCACTTTTAAATTCCGCTAAATGCGGCTTTGTTGGTAAATTTTAATGATTTTCGAAAGAACTTTGGAATCTTTGCAGCGAGGACGCTCATGAAACTCAGCATTTTTGGACTAGGTTACGTCGGTACGGTGACCTCGGCCTGTTTTGCCAGGAATGGTCACGAGATTGTTGGGGTGGATATCAATCCGCAAAAAGTGGCGTTGCTCAATGACGGCAAAAGCCCGATCGTCGAGGAGGAAATCGGCGATATGGTTTTGGAGAATGTCCGCGCCGGCCGTCTGCGCGCCACCGAGGATGTGAAAGACGCCATTCTCAACACCGAGCTTAGCGTGATTTGCGTGGGCACGCCGAGCAACGGCAACGGCTCGCTGAGTTTGCACAGCGTCATCAGCGTTTGCCGCAGCCTCGCGCAAGTGTTGCGGCACAAAAAAGATTATCACCTCATCGTGCTGCGCAGCACGGTGTTGCCGGGCACGGTGAATCGCATCATCCTGCCGCTGCTCGAACAGGAGTCCGGAAAAAAATTATGCCACGGCTTCGGCTTGTGCTTCAATCCGGAGTTTCTGCGCGAAGGCAGCTCGGTGAAAGATTTTTATGCGCCGCCGTATACGCTCATCGGCAGTCGCGACCGCGCTACTGCCGAAAAAGCGCAAGCGCTTTATGAAGGCATCGAGGCGCCGATTTATCTCACCAGCATCGAAGTCGCCGAATCGATCAAATATGCCAGCAATGCTTTTCACGCGCTGAAGATCGCTTTCGCCAACGAGATCGGCACGCTTTGCAAAGCCCTGGGCATTGACAGCCATCAGGTGATGGAGCTTTTCGTGAAAGATGCCAAGCTCAACACTTCGAAGGCTTATTTGCGGCCCGGCTTCGCTTTTGGCGGCTCGTGCCTGCCCAAAGATCTGCGGGCGATTTTGTACGAAGCGAAGATGCAAGACGTGCAACTGCCGGTTTTGGAGGCGATCCTGCCGAGCAACGATCTGCAAATACAGCGCGCCGTCGAAATGATCATCGCGCCGCAAAAGAAAAAAGTCGGACTCCTCGGCTTGAGCTTCAAAGCCGGCACCGACGATCTGCGCGAAAGCCCGCTCGTGCAGCTCACCGAAACGCTGCTCGGCAAGGGATACGAGATCAAGATTTACGACCGCGACGTTACGCTCGCGCGCTTGACCGGCGCCAACAAAGAGTTCATCGAAAAAGAAATTCCGCACTTGTCTTGCCTGTTGCGCAAATCACTCGACGAAGTCATCAACTTTGCGGAAATTCTCGTCATCGGCAATAACAACCCGGAGTTTGTGAATATTTTGGAGAAACGGCGGCCGGATCAGATCGTCATCGATCTCGTGCGCATATTGCCGGACGACGGCCGCACCCAAGCGAATTATGCGGGGATTTGCTGGTAAGCATGTTCGTAGTAGCGCCTTCTCCGCCCCGCGCCAATATGAAATTAAGAAAGGGCGGAGCGGGCAGGCGCAAGATGCGCAAAGTCGAATGCAAAAATTCGTGACATATTCAAACATTTTTTTGTTTCCCAAGATTAGTGCCTGAAGGCACCACGACAAACACAAAAGACCTTGTCCCAACGGCCTAAAAAAATTTTGATAGTGGCGTACATCTTTCCGCCGCTCGCGCGCGCCGGCGTGCATCGCACCGTGCGCTTCGTCCGGTACCTGGCGCCGCTCGGTTGGGATATGACCGTGCTCACAGCCAACGAGTCTTATTATCCGTTCAACTCGCCGGTAGATCGTGCACTCTTGCAAAAAATTCCGGACGCGGTCAAGGTTGAATCCACCAAAATTTTTCGCGGCGGCGACAAGCTCTTGGAGCTGAAAAAGCGGGGCAAGAGGCAAACAGCAAATAAACAGCAAAAAGCAAACAGCAAACAGCAAACAGCGATCGGCGGCCATCAACTAACAAACAGCAAACAGCAAACAGCAAAGAGCAAGCGTCGCGGTTTTGTTCGGCGCGGCAAGGATTTCATTTCCGATCTGATGACGATTCCGGACAAAGATGTGAACTGGCTGCCGCATGCGCTCACTGCCGCGTTGCGCTTGCACCGGCGCGAGCATTTCGAGGTGATCTATTCGACGGCGCCGCCTTTCACCGGACATCTTGTTGCGTATCTTGTCAAAAAAATTACTGGTTTGCCCTGGGTGGCGGATTTTCGCGATCCTTGGGCCCGCGCCCCGTGGAAGGCGGAGCTGATGAACGGGACGCTGCGAGGCCGCGCTACCGAGATGTTGGAAGGCAAATTCGTGCGCGTCGCTGACCGCGTGATCTTGAATACCGATTGGGCGGCACGCGACTTTGCCGAATTTTATGGCGCCGCCCTCGCGCCCAAATTCGTCGTGATTCCCAACGGCTTCGACCCGGAAGATTTTGCCGAGGTGCAATTTTCACAAAAGAAGAACAACCAGCTCGTGATGACGCACACCGGCTCGTTGTATCGCAAACGCGACCCCGGCCATTTTTTTGACGCGTTGGGCAAGCTCTTGGCGACCGGCCAAATCAAACCGGAAGAAATCCGCTTGCGCTTCGTCGGCGGCATCGCGCCGGAGCTGTATCAGAGTTTTCAATACGCCGAGGCTTTGCAGCACGTGCTGCAAGTGATTCCGCCGGTCTCGCATCGCGAGGCGCTGGCTTATCAAGCCGGGAGCGACGTGCTGTTGATTTTGCAGCCGGGCACCAGCGTGTCGGTGCCGGGGAAAATTTTTGAGTATATCGCGATGCGCAAAAGAATTCTGGCGCTGACGCCGGCCGGCGCGACGGCCGATGTCGTCCGCAATCACGATCTCGGTATCGTCGTCGATCCGAATGATATTGATGGCATTCAACGGGCGCTGCTGCAATTAGTGGAAGAGTTTCGCCGCGGCGGCATCGCGCCGCCTGCCGTCGACGGCGCTTTCCACAAATATGACGGCGCCCGGTTGACGCGCCAGTTGCACGACGAGTTGCTGCGCTGCGTGACCAAAGACGCGACCGTTGTTTGATCTTTGCCATGCGCATCATGAATAACGGCATCGAACAGGTTATTGCAAAGCTGCGGGCGCAAGCTGACGAGCTTTGGCCGGAAGCGCCGCCGGATGATTTTCGTGTCGTCCGCCATTTTGTGCGGCCCTATTCGAATGTCTACCGGCTCCAGCTTGTGCCGCGCGCCGAGCGTTCTCTTGCCACACCATCGCGCTTTATTTATGTCAAGATACTTTCTCGGCGGGCAACGTTTCAATCCAATCCGGAAAAATATCTGGCGCGTCTCGCCACCGAATTTGCCGCCGGGCGACGCTTGCACGAAGCGCTCGGCAGCGCCAAAGAATTTGGCGTCGTTAAGCCGGTGGCTTATTATCCGGAATGTCTGGCGATGGTCACTGAAGAAGCGTTTGGCGCGCCGCTCTCGAATGTGATCACACGCGATGGCAAGCTCTGGCCTGCTGCCGATAAACTGGAACAGCTCGCCACGCATTGCCGGCGCGCCGGACAAGCGCTCGCCGTGATGCAAAAGGCGACGCGCGAGGCTTCGCGTTACGATCCGGCGGAATTGATCGAATATATCGACGTGCGGATGCAACGCTTGTTGGAAAGTGACCGCGTGCCTTTTTCAGCGGCGGATCGCCGGCAGATCTTGCGATTTCTCGAATCCGCCATTCCGGCGATTCCGGTCGAACAACTCGGCATGAGCGGCTGCCATAGTGATTATGCGCCATTTAATTTGCTGGCTGCGGCTGATAAGATTACGGTGGCTGATTTCACGATGTTCAAGATCGGCTCGGTATACAATGATTTGACTTATTTTTGCCACCGGCTGGAAGGGTATCTGCACAAGCCGATTTATCGCTCCCAAACCATTCGCCGTTTGCAGGACGAATTTTTGCGCGGCTACACCGAGGCGAGCGGCCACGCCGGACGGGAATGGCGCGTCGCCGAAGATCTGCTGTTCAAGATTTTCTGGATCAAACACGTCGTCAACAATTATAGCGCCATTATGCGCCAGCGCGTGGTGATCAAGGGAAAAAGGGCGTCGCTGCCGGCGCAGCTTTTTAATCGGCGCGTGTTCCGGCGCTATAATCGGTGGTTAAGCGAGGTTTGTCAATAGTTAGTTCGTAGGTGACTTTTAGGCATAAGTGCCAAACTAAAGGGATTAGGCACTTTGTCCCGCAGGGACATTTGATAATAGCCCAGAGATTTTATCTCTGGGAAATGGTTTCATAATGCCACATTTGGTTAGGGTTTTTGATTATTCAAGACTTAACTGATTTGGATTTTCGGGTTTTCGTGTTAGCAGAATTTTCGATTTTTCTTTCAATCCGGCAACGAGC
>Ga0247727_10004109_pt1 | contig 31237 bp, 26 predicted proteins | sample WisWelCaveWW1625_FD_202498 | JGI IMG/M metagenome (GOLD analysis project Ga0247727, IMG submission 202498) | Biofilm microbial communities from Wishing Well Cave, Virginia, United States - WW16-25 | ecosystem: Environmental > Aquatic > Deep subsurface > Groundwater > Cave microbial mat | place... | reverse complement strand
TCACTCACCTTTTCAGTGGTGTCCGTTCTGGCGCCCATCGGCCCTTCCCAAGTCATGGTGATCTTGTTGCCTTCACGCTTGCCCTTGCCTTTGTAGGAGCCGCGCATATTGTCGAACCACATGGCCGTCACCTCACCGGTTTGGGGGTTGATGGTCATCGGGCCCATACCTTTGTAACCCATGTTTTGCATTTTATCCATGTCCGCTTTGGACATTTTCGCGGCGTCGGCCATTGCTTTCATGGCTTCTTGGTTAGGCTCGGTGGTTTTGGCCGTGTAATGAATCACAATGAATTGGTTGTCCAACGCCCATTCGATTTTTTGCCAGTCTTGCGACTTGCCCATAGGCGAGGTGGACCAGCCTTCCCATTCGCCGACCATCCATTTGAAGAGATCGTCGCTGAGGGGCTGGGGTGGCGTCATTGGCATTGCTGCTGGGTTCGCCATTTCTTTTTCCTGCGCGAATGCGGGCAAGGCCAGCATCAAGATGCAAGCCAAGCACAGCAACAGATTTTTTCGCATAACTTTCTCCTTGAGGTAGATGAAGCATCGATTAGATTTGGCGAGAGCCGCGTCTCGGGTTCCAATAAAGCGATCCATTTGGTATTGGTCAAGTCTTTTTTTGTTGGGGGGAAGAATCTATTTTTGTCGAGCTGTCATTCCCGCAGTCTTTAAGCGGGAATCCATTTTACGCCGTCTGGATGCCCGATTAAAGCCTCGGGCATGACAGATCAAATGACAAGTTATTTAATCGGCATTCCTTCGGGCCTTATCTCGGCAACAGCACAAACTTGCGCGTGGCGGAAAAGCGGCCGGCGCGCAAGCGATAAAAATAAACGCCTGCAGCCAAATCGCGCGCGGAAAATTCCACACGATGCCTGCCGGCGGGCCGGGCTTCATCTAAAAGGACTGCGATCATTTCGCCGCGCAGATTGACGACTTCGAGCCGCGTGTGCGCGGCTTGTTCCAGCCGAAACGAAATCACGGTGCGAGCTGCGCTGGGTGCAGAAGAATGGGCGGCGAGAAATGGGTTGGGATAACTTTGCAAAAGCTCGAAAGCAGCGGGCGCGCCCGCAGCAGGCTCATCAACTGCGGTATCGGTTCCGGGGTTTTCATACAGAAACAGCAAATCATCTTCCTCGTCAATGCCGGTCAAATCCAGATCGCCGTCGCGGTCCCGATCGTGCAGCACGGCGCATGAACCGGCGGTTGCGGCGGGCAAGGTTTTGCGCTGCAAAAATTGTCCGGCGCCGTTGTTTTCAAAGAGAAAAAAGTTGGCGGAAGCATAATTGCTGGTGGCCAAATCCAAATCGCCGTCGCCGTCGAGATCGCCCAAATCGATCGCCAGCGGAAAGAACCCGGTGCTGAAAACTTGCGCCGTGCCTAACTTTCCGGTGCCATCCCCGCGCAATACCGCAAATTGCCTTTGATTGGCATGCGCGGCCACGACGTCGACATGACGGTCGCCGTCAACGTCGCCGGCCGCATTCATCCAGGCATCGCCGCCGCTATTCACTTTGGCCGATACCGTCAAATGGCCTTCACCGTCGCTCAACAGCACCGCCATCTCGGCGCTGTCGTAACCGCCGATGAACACGTCCAGCAAGCCGTCTTCATTGGCGTCGGCAATCGCACAAGAAGTTTCGCCGCGCACGCCGGTTTCCAACGCCACGCGCGGCGCGAAAGTGCCGTCGCCATTATTCAATAGAATCGTAACGTTGCTGGCCACGCGGTTCGCCGTCACAATATCCGGCGCGCCGTCGCCGTTCAAATCCACAACGCCCAGGCCGCGCGTGCCCGCGCCGGTGGCATAAATTTGCGCCGCAGCAAATCGGCCCTGGCCGTCACCCATAAAAACGCTCGCGGCGCCGCTGCGAATATTGCCCACCGCAAAATCCAGCAAGCCGTCGCCGTTGAAATCGGCGCCTTCATTGGTGCTCGGAACAGAATTATTAGGCAGCGGAAAAATAGTAAAGTTGTTGGGATAGCCGCCCGCGCCGTCATTTATAAAAACGCGAATGTCATTGGCATCTTCATTCGGCACGGTGAAATCGTGGTAGCCGTCGGCGTTGAGATCGCCGGCATATGCGCCATAGGTGCGAATCGGGCCTTCACCCGGCCGCCGCACCGCAATGCGCCTGCTTTCATACATTTCAAACGAGCCCGGCTGCGCTGCGGTCATGAAATTCCAGGCAAAGCCTGTGCTCATGTTTTCGCCGCCGGCGTTTTTAATACTTTTGGAAAGTGAAATCGTAATCCATTCACCTGCAGAAAAAGCGCGCCGGGGAACGAAGCGGATTTGTTGATTGCCCTCTTCAAAAAAGTATTCTCCCGGGCAAACACCGGTCCAGCGGCCAAACACGGAAAACGAGCGGCCGGTAATGCTGGCAGGATCAATCGCAGCGTCGAAGCGCACGACGATTTCCGGAGAAGGCGTGCGTGACAAGGCGTGGACAGCAGGTTGAATGGAAATCACTTTAGGTGCAGTGCGCGCGAACGAGAGCATGGGCAAAGCAATAATGAGCGCGGCGGACTCAAGACGTTTCAAATTCCAGTATAGGATCATAGTGGATTTCCTTGAACAATGAATGACCAACTTTGAAAGAGATTGCAGTCGGGATGACTGCGCTGCGTTTCTGTGGGCTTATTTCGAACTTGCTATTGTTTGAAAGAAAACCCTATATTTATCATGCTTGGATGTCATAAACATCTTCAGATTAACAAGATTCACTTGAAAATTTGAGTAGCCACTTTCTATGTCAAACCAATTATTGACCATCGAAGGCATATACGATGGCAAAACCAAAGAACAAATACGGGCCGCAAAGAACAAAGCGCTTTTTTATGCGATCACAGACGAGATTCGTGAAAGCCTGAATCGCGCCGGCGTCACTGAAGAAGAAATGTTGGCTGATTTTAGCCGTTTCCGCAGGACGTTGACGCGTGAATGAACAGTTCATTGTTGTTGATGCCAACCCGATGATCTCGGCCTTATTGGCTCAAATCGCGGCTTTTGAACAATTGTAAATCACTTCTGCTTTTCTAAAATCTGCACCAAGCTCTTCAGATCAGGACCAATGCTATAAGCTTCATCCCTTCCACTCATAATCGCTTGCACATCTTCAAACCGTTGCCCGTGATCACCGCCAACGCGTCACAATATCCACAATCCGGACAAGCCGGAACCAAACAGGACACAAAACTGAACGGACACAAAAAATATTTCGTGTCCGTTCGTTTTTGTGTCCCGAAAATCTTTGCTTTTTTTGCACTGATTTGACTCTTTAGATACTAATTCCTCTCGAGCAGCTCGAGGACTGCCGCGGCCATCGTTTTGATGCCGGTTTTGATGGTCAACTGCGGCTCGGGTGAGAAAAAGTTCGAATGCAGTGCAGGCAAAGTTGTGCCCAGGCGTTTGCTCTCTGCCCATTTGCCGGCTGCAACCGTTCCCAGCCAAAAAATGTTGATTGGAATTTTAGGATCGACGCGGCCATATTGGCCGAAATCTTCTCCGCCCATCACCGGTTCAGTCGCCGCCACGTTTTCATTGCCGAGCATCTGAGCAAAAACCGGTGCGAGACGCGCCACCAGCTCAGGATCATTGTATGTTGAGGGTGTGAATTCATCCTGCACTTCCACGATCGGCATGCGATCGACCGGCACGCCGGCGGCTTCGGCAAGGCCTTTGACGATGCGGCGAATGGCGGCGAGCGTCTGTTCGCGCACGTCCTCGGAATAAGAACGCAACGTCAACTGCATTTTCACTTCGTCCGGAATGATATTGTGTTTGGCGCCGCCATGAATCGCGCCGACTGTCACCACCGCCGGCTCGAGGGGTTTGATTTCACGACTGACGATGGTTTGCAAGGCCAGTATTACTTGCGCCGCGAGGACGATGGGGTCTTTCGCCGTGTGTGGATAGGCGCCGTGCCCGCCCACGCCGCGAATGGTTAGGTCGACGGAGTTCACGTTGGCCAGCGCATAGCCGGCGCAATAAGCAAGTTTGCCGGCTGGCAAAGTTGCATTCGCATGCAAGGCTAAAGCAAAATGCGGACGGGGAAAGCGCGTGAACAGCCCGTCTGCCAGCATGGCGCGCGCGCCGGCGCCGCGTTCTTCCGCAGGCTGGCCCACGAACAGTAACGTGCCGCGCCACTGCTCTTTCATCTGGCTCAAAATTTTCGCGACGCCGGCGAATACGGTCATGTGCACATCGTGGCCGCAGGCATGCATCACGCCCACCTCATTGCCGCGCTCGTCTTTTGTGCGAACTTTGCTGGCATAAATTAGGCCGGTGTTTTCGATGACCGGCAGCGCATCCAGATCGGTGCGCACCATGACGACCGGGCCCTCGCCGTTTTTCATGAGGCCGGCGAAGCCGTATCCGCCAATTTTTGTGGTTATGGCGAACCCGCATTGTTGCAGTTCTTGCGCGAGCCGCGCCGCGGTTTTTTCTTCTTGAAGAGAAAGCTCGGGGTTTTGATGCAGGTGCATATAAAGTTTTTCGCAGGCCGGATAAATTTGATCAACCGCAGTGCGAACCTGCGCAAACATTTTTTCCGCGACGACGGACTTCTGCGGGGAAGAAACAGTTTGGGCAAAAATCACAGCGGCGCTTGCCAACGGTGCGAGGAAAATTATGGTGCAAGCCGGTTTGAGCATGAACGTTTACCTTTCGTTCAATATCAAGTGCACGAAATAAAGCGCGCGAAATGAAGAGATTTATGCAGAAATTGAGCGCCGTCAAAATGTCCAAAAATCACATGGCAAGCAAGCTAAAATTACCGGAGAGGAGCAACGAGCCGCAACCCAAAAAAGATGTAAGCGGATTAAACGGATACGCAACAGGTTTATCTTGATCTGTTTAATCCGCGTACAGAAAGGTTTTTGCTTTTAAAGCAAAGATTTCACTTTTAAGACTAAAACCTCCCTTGCATCTCAGTGCATTTTGTTTTTATATTGAAAAAATTCAAGAAAGGAATTTTACAAACCATGCGTGAAGATTTGCACACTCAACTCGAGGGCCTGTCCCGCCGTATGTTTGCCGTGCGGGACAGTCTTTGACGTCCTCAAAAAAGAAAAAGAAATCGCCGAGCTGGAAACCAAAACCTCGGCTTCGAACTTTTGGAACGACCGCGAAAGAGCGCAGGCGGTGATGCGCGAGATCTCACAACGCCGCGAATGGGTGGAGGCATGGCGCAAGCTCGACCGCAAGCGTGAAGAGGTAGCGGTCATGCTCGAACTGGCGGAAGAAGGCAAAGATGAAACGTTCTTCGCCGAAGCCAATACCGAGCTGCTCGATCTTGCCAAGAGCGTGGACGAGCTGGAGCTGCGCAGCATGCTTTCCGGCAAGCACGACGAGTTTGACGCGATTTTGACGATTCATCCCGGCGCCGGCGGCACGGAAAGCCAGGATTGGGCGCAGATGCTGTTTCGCATGTATATCCGCTGGATCGAGCGCAACGGTTATGCTTATGACGTCATTGATTTGCAAGCGGGCGAAGAAGCCGGCTTGAAAGACGCAGCCATCGAAGTGCGCGGCAAATATGCCTATGGCTATTTGCGTGCCGAAGCGGGCGTGCATCGGCTCGTGCGCATTTCGCCGTTCGACGCCAATAAGCGCCGGCACACTTCCTTCGCCTCCGTGTTTGCGCTGCCGGTGGTGGAAGACAATGTTGACATTAAAATCGAAGAAAAAGATTTGCGCGTGGATACTTATCGCGCCAGCGGCGCCGGCGGCCAGCACGTCAACAAAACTTCGTCGGCGGTGCGCCTCACACACATCCCCACCGGCATTGTGGTGCAATGTCAAAATGAGCGCAGCCAATTGCGCAACCGCGAGCTGGCCATGAAACTGTTGCGCGCCAAGCTGTATCAACGCAAGCTCGACGAAGAACGCGCCAAGCTCGACGATATCGAAAAAAGCAAGAAGGACATTGCCTGGGGCAGCCAGATTCGCTCCTATGTTTTTCATCCTTATAATTTGGTGAAAGACCATCGCACCGGCGTGAGCGCGGGCAACGTGCAAGCGGTGATGGACGGCGAGCTGGACGAGTTCATCAAAGCTTTTTTAATGGGCAAACGGTACAACAAAAAAGGCGGCGCGGAAACGATGGAAGAGCTGGAGATAGAAGAATAAAGCGCAAAAGAGGCCAGGAATTTTCGGTCAGCGGCCGTCCCACCATTGCCCGGATCGATCTCGCAGCAATCGCCGCCAACGTGCGCGCGATTCGCAGCCGCGTGCAGCCGGCGGAGATGATGGCCGTGGTGAAAGCGGATGGTTATGGGCACGGCGCCATTCCGGTTGCACAAATCGCTCTGCAAGCCGGCGCGACGCAGTTGGGCGTGGCGTTGCTGGAAGAGGCGATCGCGCTGCGCGAGCAAAAAATCGCCGCGCCGATTTTGGTGCTCGGCGGCTTGTTCGAAAATCAGATCGATCATTTTCTCGCGCACGACTTGCAGATGACGGTGTATGATTTCCATTTGGCCGAGATCGTTTCCCGCTGCGCGCAAGCGCTCGGCAAAGCGGCGCAGGTGCACGTTAAAATTGATACGGGCATGGGACGGGTGGGAGTGCACGTTGAACCCGTGACGTTCATTGAAAAAATCCTTTCTTTGCCGGGCATCGCGTTGCAGGGCATTTACACGCATTTTGCGACTAGTGATGAAGTTGATCAAACCTATGCCGGGCAACAGTTGCAAAATTTCCGCGCGATCGTGCAAGAATTGAGAATGAAAGATCTTGCACCGCGCTGGATTCACGCGGCAAATAGCGGCGCGATATTGAGCCTGCCGGATTCCTGTTTCAATCTGGTGCGCGCAGGTGTGGCGATGTATGGCTATTATCCCGGCCCGGAGGTTTCGCGGACGCTTGCCCTGCAACCGGCGATGTCATTGCACTCGCGGGTTTTGTTTGTCAAGGGCGTGCCGGCGCAAACGTTCATCAGTTATGGCAGAACTTTCCAAACGCGCAAACCGTCTTTCATTGCGACGTTGCCGATCGGCTATGCCGACGGCTTTCCGCGCCGCTTTTCGAACAACATGGAAGTTTTGATTCAAGGCAAACGCTGTCCGGTGATTGGGCGAGTATGCATGGATCAAATCATGGTCGATCTGGGCGAAATGAACGAGGTGCAGGCCGGTGAAGAAGTCGTGTTAATGGGCAAGCAGGGCGAGGAGGAGATTTCAATTTATGAATGGTGTAAAAAGCTGGATACCATTCCTTATGAGGTGACGTGTGGGATCTCCAAGCGCGTACGGCGGGAGTATGTTTGAAATATTTCAGGATTATTATGAGGCTTCGATTTTTTGTCAACTCATCAACAGGCATTCCGCATATTTATGATCACAGTGTTGATGAGGACGAAGTTGAAGATGTTTTGAAAAACAGGGTATTTGATAGTTCTGCAAGAAACGATTCTCGTCTTGCAATTGGACAAACGCGAGGGGGCCGTTACCTGGAAATTATTTATGTTCGTGATTCTGAACCCGAATCGTTTTTTGTTGTTACTGCACGTGAGCTTCAAGGCAAAGCGTTAAAAGCTTTCAAGCGCTTAAAACGGAGAAAAAACAAATGAAACGAAAAGACCCCAATCAATATCCTTCCGGTTGGAATGCGCAACGGGTGCAGAAAATTGCTGAATATTACGATAGCCAAACTGATGATGAGATTGCAGCCGAGTTCGAAGCGTTTCATCGCCGCGCCGATGAGCTTCGCCGTCAAAATTTGCCTGAAGAAGAGATCGATAAGATACTGACCGAAGAAGCCGATGAGCTTTCCAGCATCGGAACGCCAAAGCAGAGGCACAAGCGCTTGACGACTTTTGAGTTGTCTCCGGATTGGCTCGAAAAGGCCAAACAATTGGCGGCGGCGCACCAATTTTCCGATTACCGTCATTGGATTGCACAAATTGTGAAAGAACGGCTGCAACTCGAGCATCAATTGTATCAAAGCTTGCAGAAGGAGACGAAACGCAATCAGGGCACGAAACGTCGAATTTCGCGGGCGCGGGCTTGAAGCGGATGAAGAAACTTACCTATTGAGCAATAATCTTATTGAGTCCAAACGAAAGCCATCACGCCAATGGAACATGACAGCCCTTGGAAAGAAGTATTAGAAGACTTGTTTGAAGAATTTTTGTTCTTTTTCTTTCCAGATATCCATCAAGATATAGACTTTTCGCAAGGTTTCCAGTTTTTGGATAAAGAATTACAAAAAATTATAAAGGGCAGTGAAACGGGCAGACGGATTGTCGATAAATTGGCCAAAGTGCGCCTTCTCGACGGATCGGAAAAATGGCTACTGATTCACATCGAGATCCAAGGCTACGAGCAAGAGGATTTTTCGGAGAGGATGTATATTTATAATTATCGCATCTTTGATAGATTTCGAAATGAAGTGATCAGTCTTGCGCTTTTAACGGACAACAACCCAAACTTCCGCCCGAATGAGTATCGCCGTTCGCACCGGGGATTTGAAGTGTTGTGTCGATATCCTCTGGTCAAGATTATCGATTATCGCGAGCGCTGGGCAGAATTGGAATCCAGCTCACATCCTTACGCGATCGTCGTCAAGGCTTATTTGAGAACTTTGGAAACCCAAGGCAACATTCAGGAAAGATACACTTGGAAAAAACGCTTTGTGCTGGAGCTTTATCAACGGGGACTGAAGCGAGAAGTTATTCTGGCAATTTACAAGTTCATAGATTGGATCATGACGTTGCCGGAAGAATTGGAGTCAGAAATCTTAGCAGCGATTCGAACCATTGAGGAGACAACGAAAATGCCACATATTACGACTGCAGAACGAATTGGCATGGAAAGAGGGATGGAAAAGGGCATGGAAAAGGGCATGGAAAAGGGCATGCAGCAAGCGATTGCTACGGTTGTTTCGGCTAAGTTCGGTGAAACCGGTCGAGCTCTGATCGAGCGCGCTCAACAAGTCGTGCACTTGGAGGCATTGGAAAAAATACTGGCGCAATTGGCGAAGGCGCCAAATATTTCCGAGGCCGAAAGAATTCTGAATGAAATAGAACTTCAAAGCGGAATAAAAAATTGAACGTGACGAATACCCCTCTCGACGATCTCAACGCCGTCATGCGTGCGCGGCGGGAAAAATTCGAGCACATCAAAGCGCTGGGCATTGATCCTTTCCCGCATGATTATGCGCGCACGCATCTGGCCGCGGAAATCAAAAACAATTTTGAGGCGTTGTTTGAAAAAGAAGTCAGCATTGCGGGACGCATCATGTCCCTACGGCCACAGGGCAAGGCCACATTCGGCCATCTCGAAGATGCCACCGCCCGCATTCAATTTTATCTGAAATTGGATTTGATCGGCGAAGTGAATTACAAGCTCGTGGGCTTGCTCGATCTCGGCGACGTGATCGGCGTGCGCGGCAAAGTACTCAAGACACGCACCGGCGAAATTACGGTGCAAGCCGAAAGCCTCACCCTGCTGGCGAAAACTTTGCGGCCATTGCCCATCGCGAAAGAGAAAGTGGATGAAGGCGAGCGCGTGGTGTATGACGCTTTCGCCGATAAAGAAATGCGCTATCGCCAACGCTACGTCGATCTCGCCGTGAATCCGGAGGTGCGCGAAGTATTTGCCCGGCGCAGCAAAGTTATCTCCTCGATGCGCACTTATCTGACCGGCCGCGGCTATCTGGAAGTTGAGACGCCGATCTTGCAGCCGTTGTACGGCGGCGCTTCGGCCCGGCCATTTACGACGCATCATCATGCGCTCGACCTGAAGCTGTATTTGCGCATCGCCAACGAGCTTTATTTGAAGCGCTTGATTGTGGGCGGCTATGACGGCGTGTTCGAGTTCGCCAAGGATTTTCGCAACGAAGGCATCGACCGCTTTCACAATCCCGAATTTACCATGATGGAAGTGTACATCGCCTATCACGATTACAATTTCATGATGGATTTGGTGGAAGAGATGTTCGGCAAGATGGCGCAAGAGGTGTGCGGCGGCTACAAAATTACTTACCAAGGCACGGAAATCGATTTCGCGCCGCCCTGGCCGCGTTTGCCTTATTTGGAAGCGGTGCAGCGGGAAACCGGCTGCGATCTTTACGGCAAATCTTTGGAAGAATTGCGCGCGATCGCAAAGGGATTAAATGTTCCAATTGACGCCGGTGCGAACGCCGGCAATATCATGGACGCCATTTTCGGCGAAACCGTCGAAGCAAAATTAATCCAACCCATTTTCATCACCGATTTCCCGCTGGAAATTTCGCCGCTCGCGAAAAAGCATCGCAGCAAGCGGGGATTGGTCGAGCGCTTCGAATGTTTCATTGCCGGCAAAGAATTGGGCAACGCCTTCACGGAATTGAACGATCCCATCGATCAGCGCGAACGCTTCGTCGCGCAAAAGAAACTGCTCGAGGCCGGCGATGCCGAAGCGCAGCAACTCGACGAGGATTTTCTGCGCGCGCTGGAATATGGCATGCCACCGACCACCGGCCTGGGCGTCGGCATCGATCGTTTGGTGATGATTTTGACGGATCAATATTCGATTCGCGACGTGCTGCTGTTTCCGCACATGCGGCCGGAACTGGGGCGATGAACTTGCGGCGTTTTTCTTCTGTCTGAATTGAACGCAGGAAGCCCAACGACAAAAGGCAAAACTAATAGGATATGGACAAATGAGGAAAACGAAAACACGCATTTACCAAGAAGTTTGATATTTGGGTGATGTGACCAGCCCGATAGCGCTAGTAAGGCGCGGCCGAGGCCGGTGCACCTGCAGATGGAAGTTGGCACTAACGTTAAGCAGAACAATCGAGAATCAAAAAAATGCCCTACGAGTTCTTTGTCGCGCGGCGCTATTTGCGCAGCAAACGCGAGGTGAAATTCATTTCGTTGATCACTTACATTTCCATCGTGGGCGTCGCTATCGGCACGGCGGCGTTAGTGATCGTATTGTCCGTGATGAACGGTTTTGAAAGCGAAGTGCGCTCGCGCATTATCGGATTTGACGCGCATCTCAAAATCAAAACATTTCACGATCAAGGTTTGCAAGATTATAAAAGCATTTTGGAAAAAATCAAAAACGTGCCGCATATCGTCGCTCACGCGCCCTACATTCACGACAAGGCTTTGATTTTGGCGCAAGGAAAAGATCGTAAAGAAGGCGTGATCATCAAAGCCATCGACCCGGAAACCGAAGGCCGCGTTACCGACGTGGTGAAAAACATCAATTATGGCACGCTCAATCTGGGCTTGATTGAAAAAGACGGCGAGCGGCCCTTGCCGGGAATTTTGCTGGGCTATTCTCTCGCCGATCGTCTCGTGGTCGGGTTGGGCGATAAAGTCACGTTGCTCTCCTCGGCGGGCATGAGCTTGAGCGGTTTCGGCGGCATGCCCAATGCCCGGCAATTTGCCGTCGCGGGTTTTTTCGAAACCGGCTTGTTTGAATATGACAACAACGTCGCGTTCATCGGCATTCCGGAAGCGCAGCGTTTGTTCGAAATGGGCGAGCGCGTCAGCGGCATTCAGCTCAAGCTCGAAGACATGAATCAAGCCGATGCCGTGGCCAAAGATATCGAAGACATTTTGAAATATCCTTACGCGACGCAGACCTGGTTTGAAGTGAATAAGAATCTGTTCTCGTGGATGCAATTCGAAAAGTGGATCGCTTTCATTGTGCTGTCGCTGATCATCATCGTGGCCGCGTTCAACATCGTGAGCACGCTGATCATGGTGGTGTTGGAAAAGACCAAGGAAATCGGCATTCTAAAAAGCATGGGTTCGACCAGCCAAAGCGTGATGCGCATCTTCATGTTTCAAGGCTTGGTGGCGGGTGTGGGCGGCACCGCGATGGGATTGGCGCTGGGCTGGGCGTTGTGCTGGGCGCAATTGGAATACAAATTTTTTTCTTTGCCTTCGGACGTTTATATTATCAGCGCGCTGCCCATCATTATCCGCCCGCTGGATTTTATCGGCGTGGGCGTGGTTGCGGTTTTGATTTCATTTCTCGCCACGATCTATCCCGCGTATCGCGCCGCACGGCTGGATCCGGTGCAAGCGATTCGATATGAATAGGCGCAGAGCGCCAGCCATGCGTCTTACGTTTTACGTTTTACACCTGTAAGCCGTGAAACGTAAAGCGTAATGAGTAAAGCGTAATGAGTAAAGCGTAATGAAATAATCTTATCATTGACCATGTCCAACATCCCCATACTCCTCGTCAAAAATTTATTCAAATCTTACCCAACGGCTGCCGGCAATTTGGAAGTGTTGAAGGGCATCGATCTGGCGGTTTATCCCGGCGAGATTATCGCCATTGTGGGGCAATCGGGCGTGGGCAAAAGCACGTTCTTGCACCTATTGGGAGCGCTGGATCGCCCCAGCAGCGGCGAAGTTCTGGTGGAGGGCACGGCGCTGTCGCAATTGCACGAGCGCGAGCTGGCGACGTTCCGCAACAAACTTATTGGATTTGTATTTCAGTTTCACCATCTTCTGCCGGAGTTTACGGCGCTGGAAAACGTGATGATGCCTGCGCTCATCGCCGGGGGCAACGGCCAGGATTTGCGCGGCCGCGCGATGTCTTTGCTGAAAGATGTGATGGTGTTGCAAAGAATGTCGCACCGCCCGGGCCAGCTTTCCGGCGGCGAGCAACAGCGCGTGGCGGTCGCGCGCGCGCTGATGAACGAGCCCAAAATAGTTTTGGCGGACGAGCCTTCGGGAAATCTGGATCGCGCCTCCAGCGAAAGCCTGCATCAATTGTTATGGCAATTGAGCCGTCGCGACCGACGCACCTTTCTGATCGTGACACACAATATGGAACTGGCCCAGCGCGCCGATCGCGTCGTCGAATTGTTTGATGGCCGCATAAAAAGTATTCACACCAACCGGAAATAATTCGAGCCTGTAGAGATGACTTGCCAAGCTTGTAAACAAAACGACGCCACCGTGCACTGGACCAAGGTGGTGAACGATAAAAAAACAGAATTGCATTTGTGTTCCGCCTGCGCCCAGGAAAGCGGATTGCAAGCGCCGATGCAAGAGATTCCCGAAATTCTGGGAAATCTCATCGCGAATATTCTTGGCGAGCTGCCGACCAAGGCCGCCAAAAACAAGAAAAGAGCCCGGCGCCAGGAGCGCAAGTGCCGGAGCTGCGGCAGCACCTATAGTATGTTGGAGAAAAAAGGCTTGCTCGGCTGCGCGCAATGTTATGAAACTTTCGGAACGGAATTGAAAATTTTGCTGCGCCGCGTGCATGGCAATCATCAGCACAAAGGCAAACAGCCGGCGTCGTTCGGCGCGGTGAGCTCGAAAGCGACGATGGAAAGATTGCGCCAGGAATTGCAAGAGGCCATTGTCCAGGAAAAATACGAGCGCGCCGCGGAATTGCGCAATCTCATTCGCGCCAGCGAAACCGGATTGAAATCCCAACCGGATCAAGGACAGTAGAAATTGAATGCCCAAAAAAACCAATGAACCCTGGCGGGAGGGATTGAAAAGCTCTGCACACCGGATCTTGCCGGTGTTCAAGTCCGTTCCCAAATGGACCGCAGCAGCCGGGCCGCAAGCGGAGCTGGTGCTTTCCACGCGCATCCGGCTGGCGCGCAACTTGGCATCTTATCCTTTTCCCGTCCGCGCCACGAGCGAAGAGATGGCGCGCGTCGGCGATGAAGCCTGCGAAGCGATTGCCGCGCTGCACGTGCTGCCCGCGCCGGTCTTTCTCGATCTTGCCCGGCTGAACCGCTTTGATCGTGCGTTGTTGGTGGAGCGCCGCATGATCAGTCCGTATTTGAAAAAAGCGTATGAAGGCAGCCGCGTGGTTTTTGGCGCGGGCGAATTCGCCAGTATCATGATCAATGAAGAAGATCATTTGCGCCTGCAATCTTTTCAAGCCGGCCTCAATATTCCCGCGGCGTGGCGTGCGATGCAAAAGCTTGACGATGAATTAAGCCTGCATCTGGAATATGCGTTTCGCCCACCCTTCGGTTTTCTCACCAGTTGTCCCACCAACACCGGCACCGGCATGCGCGTGTCTTTGTTGATGCATTTGCCGGCCCTGGCTTTGCTCAAGCAAATGGACACCATTGCCAAGGAATTTTCCAAGCGCGGCATTACCGTGCGCGGTTTCTATGGTGAAGGCTCCGAAGCGCTGGGCAACTTATACCAAATCTCGAATCAAGTCACGCTGGGTCGCAGCGAGGAGCACATTATGGCTTTGGCCGAAGAAGTGGCGAAGTTCATGATCGAGTTCGAGCAAAAGGCGCGCGAGCAATTGCTGACCAAGCAAAAATCCACGCTCGAAGACCAGATTTGGCGCGCGTATGGCATCATGCGCTACGCGCGGCAATTGACCTCGGTCGAGCTGCTGAAATTGCTTTCCATTTTGCGTTTGGGCAGCGATCTCAAATTATTGCAAAGCTGGCCGCCGGAATGGCTCAATCGCCTGATGCTGCTCACGCAGCCGCATCATTTGCAGAAATTGCACAAAACCGGCCCTTCTTCTGAAAAACGCGATGAAGCGCGCGCGCGGTTCGTGCAGGAAATGTTGAAATTAGAGAATTAAGTTGAGCACAAGAACCAGGGCTGCAGTGCTCGTGCGGAAAAAGAAAATCCCGGAGCAGTAATTACGATTTTGCAACGCTGATCATTTTTCCCGGGAGCCTAGCCGTTTTTCCGAGGAAAAGATGCTTTACTTTTGGGCTTGGAGTTTGTAGATTGACGCCGTTGAAATGTAGCGAAAGCAAGAATGATTCAACCCGCGCCTGCCCGCTTCCGCAGGAACGGTATCAGACTGTGCAAGGGAGCTTCATCATGGTCGCAGCACAGCTTGGGTTTTACTTTCGGAGCGTGAACAGATGAAAAATAATTTTTCCAGCCGCGTGCAGATGGTGATTCAATTCTCCCGGGAAGAGGCTTTGCGTTTAGGGCATGATTACATCGGCACCGAGCATTTGTTATTGGGCTTGATTCGAGAGGGCGAAGGCATCGCCGTGGAAATTTTGCGCAATTTGGGCACTGATTTGGACGAAATCAAACGCGCGGTGGAAGACGCGGTGAAATCCACCGGCGAAACCATGACCATCGGCAACATTCCCTTCACCAAGCGGGCGGAAAAAATCCTTAAAATGGCCTATGTCGAGGCCGAGAAGTACAAATCCGACATTATCGGCACTGAGCATTTGCTGCTGGCGCTGGTCAAAGAAAAAGACGGTGTGGCGGCGCAAGTGTTGTTGAATTTCGACATCACTTATGACGCGGTGCGCGAAGAATTAGACAATATTTTGCGCGGCACGCCTTCCAACAAAGAAACGAATCCGCAGCGTTCCAAAACGCCGGCGCTCGATCACTTTGGCCGCGATCTTACCGAGCTGGCGCGCAAAAACGAGCTCGATCCCATCATTGGCCGCGAGCGCGAAATCGAACGCGTCTCGCAAATTCTCAGTCGTCGCAAAAAAAATAATCCGGTTCTGATCGGCGAGCCGGGCGTGGGCAAAACCGCCATTGCCGAGGGTTTGGCCCTGCGCATCGTCGAGCGCAAAGTGCCGCGCATTTTGCATAACAAGCGCGTGGTAACTTTGGATCTCGGTGCGATCGTCGCGGGCACGAAATATCGCGGCCAATTCGAAGAGCGCATGAAGGCAATCATGAACGAGCTCGTGCGCGCCAAGGACGTGATTCTTTTTATCGATGAATTGCACACCATCGTGGGCGCGGGCGGCGCCAGCGGCTCGCTCGATGCTTCCAATATGTTCAAGCCGGCCTTGTCGCGCGGCGAATTGCAGTGCATCGGCGCAACCACGTTGGATGAGTATCGCCAATACATCGAAAAAGACGGCGCGCTCGAACGCCGTTTCCAAAAAATCATGGTCGATCCTCCCAGCGCGGAAGAAACCGTTCAGATTCTCGACGGCTTGAAAGATCGCTACGAGCAGCATCATAAAGTGCGCTACCTTCCCGAAGCCATCGCGGCCGCGGTGAAAATGTCGGAACGTTACATCACCGACCGTTTTCTGCCGGACAAAGCCATCGACGTGCTCGATGAAACCGGCGCGCGCGTTCATTTGGCCAACATCGTGGTGCCCAAAGAGATCACCAAACTCGAAGACGAAATCAAAAAGGTTCGTCAAGAAAAAGACACGGTGATCAAGAATCAGGAATTTGAGCGGGCTGCGGTGTTGCGCGACCAGGAAAAGCGCTTGAACCGCAAGCTCGACGCGGCCAAGCGGCGCTGGAAGGAATCTGAAGACGACGTCATTGCCACGGTCTCCGAAGACGACATCGCCGACGTGGTGGCGATGATGACCGGGATTCCGGTGCGCAAAGTGGCGCAATCGGAAAATGATAAAATTCTGGGCATGGAAGAGGAGTTGAAAAAGCGCCTCGTCGGCCAGGATGATGCGGTTCATATTTTATCCAAAGCCATTCGCCGCACGCGCGCGGGCTTGAAGGACCCCAATCGTCCCATCGGCTCTTTCATCTTTCTGGGGCCGACGGGCGTGGGCAAAACCCAGCTCGCGAAAGAGCTCGCCAAATATCTTTTCGAAAAAGATGACGCGCTCATCCGCCTGGACATGTCGGAGTACATGGAGAAGTTCGCGGTGTCGCGCATGACCGGCGCGCCTCCGGGATACGTCGGCCATGAAGAAGGCGGCCAGTTGACTGAAAAAGTGCGCCGCCATCCTTATTCCGTGGTGCTCTTCGACGAAATTGAAAAAGCGCATCCGGATGTGTTCAATATTCTTTTGCAAATTCTCGACGACGGCCACCTCACCGACGGTTTGGGCCGCCGTGTGGATTTCAAGAACACGATTTTGATCATGACCTCCAACGTCGGAGCGAGAGAGATCAAAAAAGCCGGCGGCTTCGGTTTTTCCACGTTCGAAGGCGAGATCGATTACAGCCGGATGCAAAGCAAGATCATGGAGGAAGTCAAGCGCCTGTTCAATCCGGAATTTCTCAACCGGGTGGACGAGCTCATCGTCTTCCACAATCTCACGCGCGAGCATATGAAGCAGATCATCGACCTGGTCGTGCACGACACGCTCAAGAAGCTGTCCGACCGCCAGATTTCCATTGTGCTGACCGACGAAGCGAAAGAGGACATTGCCGAAAAGGGCTTCGATCCGGTTTATGGCGCGCGGCCGTTGAAGCGCGTGATTCAAAAGCACGTCGAAGACCCGCTGGCGGAAGAGATTCTGCGCGGCAACTTCGGCGACGGCAGCAACGTTCGAGTGCAAAAAGGCGAAGACGGCGAATTGGAATTTACCGAGCTTTCGCGCAAGCCCGTGGAAAAACGCGAAACGAAAACCGTGATCAAATCTCCGGCCGATGAACAAAGGCCAAAGCCGGAGTCGGTGGAAAACTGAAGCTTTGCTCTTGCAATCTCAGCCCGATCTTGTTATGTTCAGATCGGGCTTTATTTTTTTGATCTTTTCAAGGAAGATTTATGACCATTTCGCGCGTGTTGATCAAGGCCTTCAAATCGATTTATGAGTTGGCTTTTCCATTGGATTCCAAAATCACCGCTATGGTGGGCGCCAATGAAAGCGGAAAAACCAACATTCTCAAGGCGCTTTATTCTTTCAGCCCGGAGATGGTGTTCGACAATAATTTGACCTGCCAGTATTCGGACTATTATTACGCCGGCAAATGCCCGGAAGTCGCGATCGAGTTCGGCCAAATTTCGAAAGACAATCGCCGCAGTCTGCTGCGCTTCAGCGAAGCCTTCAAAGACAACGAAACGATTCTGGTGCGGCGCGACGGCGCGACATTGGACGATTACCACGTATTCGTAGGCGAATCGGAAGTCAGCATTCGCGAGAAAGACAAATTTTTAGCGAGCCTGCCGCGGCTGTTATATTTTGATGAAATTCAATTGTTGAAAAGCCGGGTATCGCTGGAAGATTTGCACAACGGCAACGACCACTTCCGCACCGAACGCAATCTCTTGCGCATCGGCAACATCACCAATCCCGAAATTATTTTTGAAGATTCGACGCGCGGCCGCCGCGCCAGCGAAGAAGCGGGCCGGCAGATCACGCAGCAGGTGCGCAAAGCCTGGTCGCAGGAGCCTTCAATCGAGCTCAAGCTGAACGTGAACGGCAACATGTTATATATCGATATTTCCGACGGCACCACGGTATTTGACACGCCCGAGTCGCGCAGCTTGGGGTTCCGCTGGTATCTTTCTTTTTACATCAACTTTATTGCGCAAACCGTGGATTCGCGCGGGAATGATTTTGTTTTTCTGGTGGATGAAGCCGGCATCCATTTGCATCCCGCCGGCCAAAAAGACCTGGTCAAAGTGATGGAAGATTTAGCCTCGAAAAATCAAATCGTGTACACCACGCATTCTCCGTTTATGATCAATCGCGAATTTCCGCAGCGCGTGCGCCTGGTGGTCAAAGACAAAGATGGCACACGCGTTGATAGCGAGGCCTATCGCGACAATTGGAAGCCGCTGCGCAGCTCCATCGGCTTGATGATCAGCGATTTGTTTTTCTTCAGCGAGCGCAACGCCGCGGCCGATGCACCGACGAAGAAGTTTACGTTTATGCGGCGATCGTGATACGCCTGCCCGAGGAGAAGTAAACTTGTTTGATTGTGACGCTTAATTTGCTACGCCAGTTTTCAGATAAGCTGAAACGGGAGCCCTTCGGGCAGCATTGAACCCGACTAATTTTTAAACCACCACGAAGACACAAAGAAAAGCTTTTTTTACAAGTTCAATGTGTGCAAGAAAAGCAAAGATTATAGAAGGCAAAATAATTTTGGGCAAAAGATTAAAAGCTTTTGGATGATTTTGCCCCAAATCATTTTGCCTTTTGGGTTCCGGGCCCAAGCCCCTTTCGGGCTCGTCCTGGGTTAAGATATGGCCTTTTGTTTTTTCGTGCCTTGGTGGTTAAAAGCTGTTTGCCGGTCAAAAGACTTCCAGAATTTTATTCTGAGTTTGTGTGCCTTCTGGCATAAATGATCAAAGCGCTTTTGTTTTATATTTTTATTTCATGTTAAACTCCCTTTGCGACGTCCCCGGCCTGCGCGCCGGTCATGCGCACGATTTGAACGCGCGCACGGGTTGCACCGTGATCTTGCCGGAACGCCCCGCAGTCGCCGGCGTGGACGTGCGCGGTTCGGCGCCCGGCACGCGTGAGATCGAATTGTTGCATCCCGTGCGTTTGGTGCCGGCCATTCACGGCATCTTGCTGGCGGGCGGCAGTGCATTTGGATTGGATGCCGCCGGCGGCGTGCAAAAATATTTGGAAGAACGCGGTATTGGCTTCGAGATCGGTCTCGTCAAAATACCGCTCGTGCCTGCGGCCGTGATTTTTGATTTATTAGTGGGCGACCATTTGATTCGGCCCAATGCAGAAATGGCTTATCACGCTTGCCTTTCCGCCACGACAACCGAGGCGCGGCAAGGATTGGTAGGCGCAGGCTGCGGCGCGACGGTGGGAAAAATACGCGGCATGTCTTATTGCATGCCGGGCGGCGTCGGCACTGCTTCTTGGAAAAAAGATAATCTCGTGATCGGCGCGCTGGCAGTTGTCAACGCGCTGGGCGATATTGTTGACCCAAATGGAAAACTTCTGGCCGGCGCGCGCAATGACGAGGGCCAATGGTTGAATACGCAAGAATATCTCAAACAAAACGCTTCCGCTGCGCCTGTGCATTGGGGCAATACCACCCTCGCCGTAGTTGCCACCAATGCCGCTTTCAATAAAGAAGGCATCACCAAAATTGCGCAAATGGCGCAAGACGGTTTGGCGCAAGCGATCCGTCCGGCGCATACTTTATATGATGGCGATCTGGTATTCGCGTTGTCAGTTGGCGAAGAAAAAGCCGATGTGCTTGCCGTCGGCGCAATTGCAGCTGAAGTGGTGGCGCAGGCGATTGGGAATGCGGTGAAGGCGAGTAATGGATTGGCATAATAGATAAGTACAGTTGGACCCGCATAAGAACTAAACTCGTCGACACATTCCCGAATTGTATTCTACGCAAACAGATTGGAGATTCTTGGAAAATTGAATAACGTCTCAACCCTTATTGTAGCGGCTTTGCCCATAGTGGGCATAATCATCGGTGCAGCCCTTCAATACTTTTTCTCTAAGTCGGCAGAGAGTCGAAGACATTTAGCAACACTTAAAACCCAAGCATATACTGATTACCTAAGATGCGTTGCAGAAAGCAAGCATATTGGAAGAAATGACTCAAAAGCGAGAAAAGATATTTTGACAAAAGCAGCGGATGCAAAAACCCGCATTTCTATATACGGTTCATCCAAAGTTGTTGAGGCTTTAGCAAACTTTGAAAAAGTAGGCGCGATAATAGATTCCTCGCAAGCGGAAGAGAAGTTCTTGATTCTATGCGAATCGATGAGGAGGGAGAGTATCGGCACCTCTGATAAAACGAAACTCGAGAATTTGAGAATAGTTTTATTCGGTTCAAAAGGCTGGAACGATTGGCTTGCCGAGGTTTGCTCTCGTAACTACACTCTGCGTGGTTACCTCTTATGGGCGCTTTGCGTAGTGTCATGAAAATAAGGACGGCACAGGCATTATGGGGAAATACGAAAAGCTGCTTACGAAATTACTCACGGGTTCTTCCGACAAGAATATTCCGTTTGATGAGTTGTGCCATCTTTTGCTCAGGTTGGGTTTCGAGCAAAGAATACACGGTAGCCATCACATGTTTCGCAAAGAAGGTATTGAAGAAAAAATCAACTTGCAGCGTGAAGGGAACAAAGCCAAACCGTATCAGGTGCGCCAGGTTCGAAACGTCATTTTGAAATACCGGCTTGGAGATCTTTTATATGACGCATAAATACGAAATCATCATCTTTTGGAGTAATGAAGATCGTGCCTTTGTTGCCGAAGTTCCAGAACTTCCCGGCTGCATGGCACACGGCGAGAATTATGAAGCCGCATTGAAAAACGCGAAAGATGCCATCAATTTATGGCTCACTACTGCTCGCGAATTTGGCGATCCAATTCCTGCGCCCAAGGGAAGGCGTTTAATGCTGGCTTGAACCACAGGGGGAATTTCATGACCAAACCATGTTGGGAAAATATTTATGTTGAATTCCTTACGTTCTTCAACGTTGACTAGAGATATTGCCGTCATCGCCAAGCGTAACAGGCAATCCCCCCGTTTATGTGCGAGAAAGAATGGTTGAGGCTCTCATGTCCGATCTCTCTCACGACGTTCTTGCCCATTCCGATTTTTCCTCCAAAAAGGGAATGGATAAGGCTTTGGCAAGAATGCGTGATCTCTCCGACGAGCTGATCTATGCCATAGCTCGGTTCAAGCTTGATTCCAAGCGTCGTCGGGCATTACGAAAATTTCGAGAAGCCAATTTAGAAGGGACGCTCGCCGCACCGGAAAGGCACATGCTGGAAAACCTCGCCACTCAGAGTGAAGATTTTTCCATCGCTGAGTGCCCTTGCCTATCTCGAAGCGCATCGCCGCGGTTTGAAAATTGCATCCACCTGAATCATTATGATGTTGCCTTATAAAGACATTTCCCCTCGCCTCGGCCAAAACGTTTTTCTCGCGCCCAACGCCACCGTCATCGGCGACGTGCACCTCGGCGACGATTGCAGCATTTGGTTCGGCGCGGTGATTCGCAGCGACGTCAACTACATTCGCATCGGCGCGAAGACCAACATTCAAGATTTGTGCATGTGCCACGTCACGCTGAATAAATGGCCGCTGCTCATCGGCGAAGGCGTCACCATTGGGCACGGCGCAATCGTGCACGGCTGCGTGATCAAAGATTATTGCCTGATCGGCATGGGTGCGCGTATTCTCGATGGCGCGCAAATCGGGTCACGGGCTTTGGTGGCCGCCGGCGCAGTGGTGCGAGAAGGCTTTATCGTGCCCGAAAATACCTTGGCGGCGGGCATACCCGCAGAAATCAAACGCGAGTTGCGGCCGCAAGAAATTGAAAACTTGTTGGCTTCAGCCGGGCGCTACGTGGAATACAAGAATGCTTACCTGTATGCCGGCGTCGGCCGGCCCATGCCACCTCCTGGCAACTGAGCCGAATGACAGGAGTGTTGATTGACGTGATTTTCTGAAGTAGCTGTGAGAATCATTGTTTTCTTGAGGAGAAGTTCAGTTGCGCATCGTGAAGCTCGCCCTATTTTCTTTTTTCTCTTTTCTTTTTTCTTTTTCCATTCCGATCCCGGCCTGGTCGCAATCCAACCTTCAAGCCTGGTATCGCCCGGCAACGCATGTCTGGCTTGAACGGTTGCCGGCAAATGCGCCGCGCCAAATCATTTCGCTCAACGGAACGTGGCAAGCGGCGAGCGATGAGCCGAAGCTTGCCGGCCCGGTTGCAGTGCCGGGCGCGTTTCTGTTCGAAGGCGAAATGCGCTTCGCGCATAGCTTTCATTTGGCGGACAGCTTGCGCCGGCGCGCCGTGCGCTTGCACGTCAATGGCCTCAATCATGAAGCGCAAATTGTCCTCAATAATAATGTCATCGCCCGCCATTACGGAAGTTATCTTGCTTTCACTGTCGATCTGCGCAATGAAAATCTGAGCTTTGGGCAGGATAATACCATCACGATTGCCGTCGACAATCGTTTGAGCCCCATGGGATCATTGCCGCCGCAACATCGCCCCTTCGGCTGGCGCAACGAAGGCGGCATCATGCGCGAAATCTATCTTGAAGTCCTGCCGGAAGTTTACCTCGCCGAGGGGGAATTTCAACCGCAATTGCAAAGTGACGCCGCGCAAGTGGACTTTCGCGCGCAAGCCCGCACGACGCGCGATTTATCTCGAGAGGCTTTTCGAAATCTTACCGTCACGCTGGAAATTTGGGATGCCGCACGCCTCCATAAATTAGTCGCTTCCGCCGCGCAACCTTTGGCGGCCTGGCAAACGAATCGCCATGAAGTTTTATTGAGTTGCCGGTTGCCCAATCCTCTTTTGTGGTCGCCGGCCTCGCCGAATTTATATGCCGCGCGTGTCGTGTTGGAAGAAGAAAAAATTCCCCGCAAAGAAAAAAGCACGAGCGATGAACTGTGGCAGGAAATCGGATTTCGCCGCTTGACCCTCACCAATAAAGAACTGCGGTTGAACGGCGAATTGCTCACCCTGCGCGGAGTAAATTGGATCGAAGAATATGGCGACAATGGGGCGTTGCTGGACACGCTGCATTTGCAGGATCTTATTGCTGCCGTGCAGCGAGTAGGCGCAAATGCGCTGCGCGTGGTGGGCCATCCGCCGCATCCTTTATTGCCCGCGTTGTGCGATCGCGCCGGCATTTTTCTGCTGGAAGAATTGCCTTTCTATTATTTGACCGATGCGCATTTTCGCCAGCCCCGCTTCGCAGCGCTGGCACAAACCCTGCTCGCCGAAATGGTCCGGCGCGATCGTCATCATCCCTGCGTGCTGGCGTGGGGATTGGGCACTGCCAGCTTGCCGGCTTCACCGGCGGGACAAAAAAACGTGCGCGAGCTGGCGGCAAGTTTGCGCAAATTCGATTCCGGTTTCGTTTACGCCGTAACGCCGCCGGTCTGGCAATCTTTTTGGCAGGAGCATGTTGATTTTCTTTTGATCGATTGGCTCAAAAGAGGCAATCTCGATTCGCTCATTTATTTGCAAGATCACGGCGCCAGGTTGATGCTGCCGGTGTTAGGCCATCACGCCGGCGCCTCGGAACCCGAAGATTCGAGCAGCTCTGCCCCGGCGCACGGAGATGAGATGCAGGCGGAATATTTTACGCGCGTGCTCAAAACCTTGCGGGAGCGGCCGGCCGCCGGCGGTTATTTCTTGCAGTCGTTATTCGATTGGAAAGGGCCGATGCCTTATTTGGCGGCCGGAGCTTCGGCGCAATTAGAGCGCAACACGGCCACGATAGAAATCCAGCCCAGCGATTGGAGCACGTTAGGCGTCGTGCCCGCCACGCGCGTGCATCCCTGGGGCATCATCGCAGAGAAAGGCAAAACCCGCCCGGCATACGCTGCGGTGCAAGCCTACAACCGCAATGAAAACGGACCTTCATTGGCAGTCAGGCAATTGCAACCCGAGCATCCCGGTGTGTTTCAAATTGCCGGCATCGCGCTCATTTTAATTTTTCTTTTCTTTTTACAGCGCGACCGCCGCTTGTTTGCCGGTTTGCGCCGAGTGTTCGTGCATCCGCACGGCTTTTATCACGATTTATTCGAGCATCGCAAAGTTGCGCCGTTTTTGACCGTGTTCATCGGCCTCGTGGAAAGCGCGATCGCCGCGTTTTTGTTCGCGCAATTTTGTTATGCGTTTCGCGAAAGCCTGGTTTTTGACCAAATTTTGGATCTCGTCCTGGCCGGCCCTTCGTGGAAAGCCATGGCGATTTGGCTGATTTGGCATCCGGGATGGTTCATGTTGTGGGGCACGCTCGCCGTTTTTGCGTTGGGCGTGATGTTGGGATTTTTGTTTCGCCTGCTCGGCATTCTTTTCGGCACCAACCTGCCACTGTCGCAATATGTCACGGCGATTTATTGGTCGTGGGCCAACCTGCTGTTGTTGGGCGCATTGACGCCGGTGTTTTATCGCTTGTTGTTAAATTCCGCAGCCTGGCGGCCGTTATTGATGTCCATTCTCGCTTTTAAAATTTGGGCGCTGATGCGCGTGTTCCGCGCCGTTCGCGTGCTGTACATGATCAGCTATTTCCGCGCCGCGCTGATTTTCCTGACGGTGTTCGGCGGGTTGTTTTTTGCGGCCTGGCTGTATTGGGATCGCACGCGCGCGTTGACGGAGTATGCGCGCTATTATTTGGCAATGCTGCGCATGATCGGTTGATAATCCTTGCTCTAGTTGTTTCACAACCGACAAGGGACCATGCCGAAAATCCTCTTGCATTTCAAGCCATGCGGCCATATTTTCCGCTTCGGCAAAACGAGATCGACGTGCAACACCAAATTCGACTTCATTTGAGCCACCATATCACCCGCTTCATGCCTCCCGATAATTGGCAAGAGCCTTTGTAGATGGAAGCCTGATGAGGCGAAAGCCTCTTCCCCGCATCGTCTTCAATCGTTGTGCACTGCGAAATTGCCGTGCGGGTTTGCGCCTCCGCCGCGGCGGGAACACGGAGGAATGAAAACAACTTGGAGCAGTCGTGTACCTCTCGAAACTCGAAATTTTCGGATTCAAATCTTTCGCGAAAAAGACCGGCTTTTCTTTTCATAACGGCATCACCAGCGTGGTCGGGCCGAACGGTTGCGGCAAAAGCAATATCGTGGATGCCATTCGCTGGGTGTTAGGCGAGCAAAGAGCCAGCACGCTGCGCAGCGAGCGCATGGATAACGTCATTTTCAACGGCAGCAAAACGCAAAAGCCGCTGGGCATGGCGGAAGTCTCACTGACCATTGAAAACACCAAAAACGTTTTGCCGATCGAATATGCGGAAGTGGTGATCACGCGCCGGCTGTTTCGCTCGGGCGAGAGCCAGTATCTGCTCAACAATTCCATCTGCCGCTTGAAAGACATCATGGATTTGTTCATGGACACCGGCATGGGTCCCAATGCTTATTCGGTGATCGAGCTGCCCATGATCGAGCAGATTCTCAACGGCAAAGCGGAAGAGCGCCGGCACATTTTCGAAGAAGCCGCCGGCGTGGGCAAATACAAAGCGCGGCGCAAAGCCGCGTTTCGCAAGCTCGAAGCCACGGCCGCGGATTTATTGCGCTTGAACGATATTCTGAGTGAAGTCGAAAAAAGCGTAGACTCCCTCAAGCGTCAGGTGCAAAAGGCCGAGCGTTATCAAAATTATGCCGAAGAATTGCAGACCGCGGATGTGCTGCTGTCGGCGCATAAATTCGTCTCTTATAAAAATGAATGGGAGCCGCTGACCGGCGAATCGAAAGACCGGCACGATCGGCGCGAAAAGATTTCGGCGCAATTGGCGACGGAAGAGGCGTCGATTGAAGAGCTGCAGCTCAAGCTGCTCGAAATGGAAAAACAATTGGTGGGCCGGCAACGCGATCTCAACACCAACACCGAGCACATTCAGAAAAAAGAAGAAGAAGTTCTGATCAGCCAGGAGCGCATTCGCACCGTGCAAGAAAATCGCGGCCGCTTCGGCCGGGAAATCCTGGATTTGAACAAGCGCAGCGGCATGCTGGCGGAGATGGCGATCACGCTCGGCAATCGTTTGGAAGAAATGCGGCTGGAAGTCGAGCGCCTGGAAAGCGAAAACGCGCAACGCCAGCGCGGGCTCGAGCCGCAGCGCGAAGCGTTTCAAGCCAAACGGCAGGAATGGCGCGGCCTGGAAACGCAGCGCTCCAGCGAGGCCGGTGCCATCACGCAATTGCAAAAAGAAGCGGAACGATTGCGCACGCAATCGGAATATAGCGGGCAGCGCCGGCAGCAGTTGGCGCTGGAACAACAAAATTTGCACACGCAAAAAAGCGAGATGGAAGCGCGGCGCAGCGAGCTGTCTTTGAACGTGGCGCAATCGTTGGCGCATCTCGATCTAATGCAGTTGCAAAGCGAAAATTTGCACGACCAAATTCTCGCCAGGCAAAATACCGTGGCCGAGTTGAAGCAAAAAATTTTGGATTTGACCGGCGACTTGCAGCGCCATCGCGACCGTGCGGGATTGTTGCGCCAATTCATGGAATCGTATGAAGATTTTCCCGCAGGCGTCAAGCATTTGTGGCGCGACGGCGCGCTGGCGGAAGGCTGTTTGGGCACATTCGGCGAAAAAATTCATGTCGAAGAAAAATATCGCCGCGCCGTCGAAGCGGCATTGGGAGAAACCGTGGTCGCATTGATCGTCGCTCATCAAGACCGCGCGTTTGACGGCATCGCCATTCTTCGAGAAAGCGCAAAAGGCGCCGTCGCGTTTTTGTCTTTGCCGAATGGCGCGCCCACGGGATACCGCGCGCCTCACAACGGCAGCTTGAATGACCCGCGCCTGCTGGCGGCTGCCAGCGATTTGATTGAATGCTCGCCGGAGCTGCGGCCGCTGGCGGAATCTTTGCTGGAAGGTTGTTATCTCACCGGCTCGCTGGAAGAGGCGCGCGCGCTCGCCGCGCAGGAATTTAACCGGCGCTTGCGTTTCGTTACGCCCATGGGCGACGTGATTTCCAATTGGGGATTGGTGCGCGGCGGCGCTTCGGAAAACGACGGCCATGCCATGATTGGCCGGAAGGAAGAAATCGAAGCGCTCGAAAATGAAATGGAAAGATTGGATCAGGAAATCGACGATTTGATCACCGGCCGCGAGCGCGCCGAGCTCGAGCTGCAAGATTTGCAAAAGCAAAGCGACATGCTGCTGCAAAATCGCAAAGCGCGGGAAAAAGACCGGCAACAGCTCGAGATCGATTTTGGCCAGGCCGCGTTTCGCGTCACTAAAACCGAGGAAGAATGGCGGCAGCGCGGCGAAGAATTGCAGCGCCTGGAAAACTCGCACCATGAATTTTCGGTTTTGCTCGCCGAGGTCCAGCCGCGCCTGGAGGAATTTACCGGCAAGCGCCAGTTAGTTGAGAATACTTATGCGCAGCTTGCAACGGAAATCGAAACCTTCGAACAGGCGCTGCGGCAGGCCGAGCAAGTGGGCAACGAAGCGCAAATCAAAGCCGTGGAAGCGCGCGCCAATCTGCGCAATCTCGAATCCGAGCGCGAGCGCGCGGAGTTGAGCCGGAAGGAAGTGGCGGAAAGCATTCAATATCGCACGCAACAAATTGCCGAGGCCGAGACCCAGGAAAAAAATCTCAGCGGGCATATCACCGAAATTCGCACGCACTTGCACGATGATTTTGCCGAACGCAAGGACCTCGAAGATCTGGTGCAAGAGCTGGAGCATGCGTTCCGCGAAGAAAAAGCCGTGGTCGAGGCCAAAGAAAAAGCCTTGCGGCCATTGCGCCTGGAGCGCGACGAGGTGTCCGAACGCTTGCATCAAGTCGAAATGCGCGCGGCGGAATTGGCCATGCTGCGCGACAATTTGAGCAAGACCATTCACGAAGCGTATGAAGTCGAGCTGGCGCAGCACGTTGCCGCCCATCCGCCGGATTTGTCGCAGGAATTTGATCTCGCCGCGACCGAGGAGCGCGTGGGCTGGCTGCGCAATCGCCTAAAAAGCATGGGCCCGGTCAACATGCTGGCGCTGGAGGAATATCAAAAAGAAAAAGAACGCTTTGATTTTCTCACGGCGCAGAAGGAAGATTTGCTCAAGGCCGAAGACAATCTGAAAGAAACGATCAAAGTCATCAACGATACCGCGTACGAGCGCTTCGGCAAAGTGTTCTCGCAGATTCGCGAAAATTTCATTCAAGTGTTCAGAAGCTTTTTCGAGGGCGGCTTGTCCGATTTGCGCTTGGCTGAAGGCGACCCGCTCGAAGCCGACATCGTGATCGAAGCCAATCCCAAAGGCCGCAGCCTGGGCTCGCTGGCTTTGCTTTCCGGCGGCGAAAAAACTTTGACCGCGATTTCATTGTTGTTCGCCATTTATTTGGTCAAGCCCAGCCCGTTTTGTATTCTGGATGAAGTCGATGCGCCGCTGGACGACAACAATATTGGCCGCTTCACCGGCGCCCTGCGCAGATTTTCCGAGAATACGCAATTCATTTGTGTCACGCACAACAAAGGCACGATGAAAGCCGCGGATTATTTGTATGGCGTGACCATGGAAGAGCAGGGCGTTTCCAAAGTCGTGTCGGTAAAATTTGAAGAAGCGGATATTGGAAAACTGGTGGGCGCGCCGGTTGCGCTGGCGGCCGCATTGAATTGAAGAAATGAACTTGCTTCGCCGATAAAGCCGGTTCGCAATGACAGTTTTCTGCCGGCTTTTCACATGCTCCTCAGAATCTTTTTTTTGACGCGGAGCGTCTTGTGATGCATTCCCTCGCGGAGCGATGGAACGAGTATAAACCAGCATCTAGCAACCAGCATCAAGCCCATGAACCTCCTCGGCCTCTCCGCCTTTTATCACGACAGCGCGACCTGCCTGGTGCGCGACGGTGAGATTATCGCTGCGGCGCAGGAGGAACGCTTCACACGCAAAAAGCGCGATCATGATTTTCCCACCAATGCCATGCAATATTGCTTGCAGGAAGGAGGCCTCGGCCCCGGCGACTTGGATCTAGTCGCGTTTTATGACAAGCCTTTCATCAAATTTGAACGCCTGCTGACCACGTATCTGGCTTATGCTCCGGCCGGATTGCCTGCTTTCATCAAAGCCATGCCGCTGTGGATGAAAGATCTCATTCAAAAAAAATTGAATTTTTCCGGCAAGACTATTTTTCCAGAACATCATGAATCGCATGCGGCTTCGGCATTTTATCCTTCGCCATTCGAGGAAGCCGCGTTTCTCACGATGGACGGCGTGGGCGAATGGGCGACGGCCAGCTATGGCATCGGCCGCGGCAATCAAATCGAATTGCTTGCCGAGCTGCATTTTCCCCATTCATTCTTGACCATGACCAGTGCGCGCTTCGCCCGCTTGTTCGGCGGCCCGCCGCGCAAGCCTGAAGCTGCGCTCACTCAACGCGAAATGGATCTGGCGCGCTCAGTGCAGGAGGTCACGGAAGAAATCATGCTGCGCATGTGCCGGCACGTGCACCATGAGACCGGGCAAAAAAATTAGTGCTGGCCGGAGGTGTGGCGTTGAATTGCGTGGGCAATGGCCGCCTTCTGCGCGACGGGCCGTTTGAAGATTTATGGATTCAACCGGCGGCGAGCGACGCCGGCGGGGCGTTGGGCGCGGCCTTGTTCACGTGGCATTGTTATCTCGGCAACGCGCGCAAGTTATCGCCAACAGGCCGCGATCGGATGCGCGGCAGTTATCTCGGGCCAGGCTTCAGCAACGAAGTTATAGAAAAATATTTGCAGGAAAGCGGCCTAGCTTACAGCAAATTGAGCAACGCGGAAATCGCGCCCACGGTTGCCAAATTGATTGAAGAGCAGAAGGTCGTCGGCTGGTTTCAAGGCCGTATGGAATTTGGCCCGCGCGCCTTGGGCAATCGCAGCATTCTCGGCGACGCGCGTTCGCCGAAAATGCGATCCGTTATGAATCTGAAAATCAAATTCAGAGAAAGTTTTCGCCCGTTTGCGCCGAGCGTGCTCTTCAATGTGCGCGGCGAGCCTATGGTTTGCACGCCGGAGCATGCCTACAGATGTTTTATGCGCACGAATATGGATTATTTGATGATGGGAAATTATTTGCTGGCGAAGCGGGAGCAGAAAGAGATAGAGAGCAGCCTGGAATGGCAAAAAGAATTTGAGTTGGATTAAGCTGCGATTGAGAATACTTCCAGCATGTTTGGCCGGGAAAGATGTCCAAAGCCCGTTCGTGGATCCAGTTTCAAGAAGTTCATTAACGCGGGTGAGGCCAGAATAGGCAGGAGTTGGTTTTTGTCAGTCTTCTTTAATCCTTGCCAGCCGGTGAATTCGACGACAGGAAGTTGCGTCAGCCGGCGATAATTAACGACGGTTAATTGAATCAGTTTATGAGAATCAGCAGCGAAATACAAGATGAAGCCATCACGCAAACGATAGGCAGCTTTTTCGATTTCAGCGTTTTGCAGGCTTTCATCAAAGATGACGTCCAGCACATCGCCGATGGGATCGTAGAGTAAACGCATAATTATTTCTAAACACTTCATAAACCAGACGGTGCTCGTCGTCAATATGCCGGGACCAGCAACCGGAAAATTCATGCTTGAGGGGTTCGGGTTTTCACGTGCCGAAAAAGGATCGCGCTGGATTTCTTAGATTAGCTTGGTGATGCGCATCGCTTTCTTGCGATTTTTTTCTATTCACCAGGCTAAACCTTCAAAGGCTGCCGGATCGAATTCCAAGCTTCTCAAAAGCTTCCTCCAGCGAAATTCCATTCTTGCTTTTTCTGGTGGCGAGAAGCCTTTGCTTAATATTTTTGCTTTTGAGTAAATAGGCGGTCTCTTTTTCTGAAATGATTTTGCGCCACAGTTTGATCGGAATGATCACAGCGGTGGGAACGCCTTTTTCATCGGAAACATATTGAACTGCTGCCTGAGCCATATACAATCTCCAAAACGCCTCGACTGAAATGCATTTAGTTTGGTAGAAAATAGCGACTCTTTTTGATAGTGTCAAAATAAAATAAATCCGAATTGCGTCGAATTGCTTTTGCAGCGATCAAGAAGCTTGAGCCCGAATCCGGCTTGAAAAAGCGTATTACATGAGTATCGGCTAAATACGTTTTTAGCGAAATTTAAATGAAACCTTTTTCTTGTTTTTTGCTGGTGGCCGTCGTATCTTGGCTCAACGACTATGCTTATGAGAGGACGGGCACATGGCTTCCA
>Ga0247727_10004108_pt1 | contig 31242 bp, 26 predicted proteins | sample WisWelCaveWW1625_FD_202498 | JGI IMG/M metagenome (GOLD analysis project Ga0247727, IMG submission 202498) | Biofilm microbial communities from Wishing Well Cave, Virginia, United States - WW16-25 | ecosystem: Environmental > Aquatic > Deep subsurface > Groundwater > Cave microbial mat | place... | reverse complement strand
GGGGACGTCGACCGTGACGGACACTGTGACCAGCACTGGGCTCACCTCCTGCGCTTCGAGCGCTTCTGACCGGGGTGAGCCTAGTGCTCTACTTCGAGCGCTCTGAAACCGTCGTCGGGACGCAACCCCTCCCCCCAGAAGACTTGCCACCGCAGGCAACGCTCTGTCAGGCTCCGCACTTTCCGACTGATCGTCGGAGGAGTCATCGGTGAAGCTTCGAAAGCTCCGCCGCCGCAAGGGCGGCGTGATCGACCGCAGGGGGGAAGCCCCGGCCGGGGGCATGGGCGGGTTCCCCGACCTCGGCTTCCCGAGCGGGGGAAGGCTCCCGATACCCGGCGGGAGCGGTGGCGGCAGGCTCCCGATACCCGGCGGGCGCGGCGGCATGGGGCTCGGCGCGATCGTGGTCATCCTCATCCTGATCTTCGTGTTTCCGAGGTGCCTCGGCTCGGGTGGCCTGATCCCGAACCCGGGTGCTATCGAAGGGTTCCCGAACGCCGGAGCCGGCGGCGGGAGCACGACGGAGGTCGATCCCAGCGACGCCACGGGGGCGTTCGTGGACGCCGTCCAGGACGACATCCAGATCATGTGGGACGAGACATTCAGGGGCGCCGGCCGGACCTATCAGCCCACGCAGGTGGTTCTGTTCCGAGGCTCCACCCAGACCGGGTGTGGCCTCGGTTCGGCCCAGACCGGCCCCTTCTACTGTCCCTTGGATCGCCGCGTGTACCTCGATTTCTCCTTCTTCAAGGAGCTCGAGCAGCGGTTCGGGGCATCTGGTGACTTCGCCGAGGCCTACGTGATCGCGCATGAGATCGGGCACCACGTGCAGACCCTCCTCGGCATCAGCGCGCAGGTGCAGCAGTCGAGCCAGCGGGATCCTTCTCAGCGGAACGCCCTCTCGATCCGTCAGGAGCTTCAAGCGGATTGCCTGGCTGGGGTCTGGGCGAGCTCGGCGAACGCCCGCGGGGTACTGGAACCCGGCGATCTCGAGGAGGGCATAGGGGCCGCGGCAGCGGTGGGCGACGACCGGATCCAGTCGTCGACCACCGGCAGGATCGACCCCGAGTCCTGGACCCATGGCTCGTCGGAGCAGCGGGTACGGTGGTTCCGGCAAGGTTTCCGGTCGGGCAACCCGGATGCGTGTGACACGTTCTCCGTCGATCAGATCTAGACCGAAGGGTGGTGGCGGGTGGCGAGTATCGGAGGTGGTGGGATGGCGGAAGCAACGGTAACCGCGCGGGGTGAGGCGGTCGTCCCGGGCAAGCCGGACGAGGGGATCTGGGTGATCGAGGTGAGCTCTCTGGATACGTCCCCCGACGCCGCGCTGGGTGACGTCGGCGAGCGAAGCAAGGAGCTCGACGGGCTCCTCGACGAGCTGGGGGTCGCTCGGGAGAAGCGCTCGAGCACCGGCGTAAGCGTCCGGGAAGAGTTCGACTACGCCGACGGGAAGCAGGTTCACCGCGGATACCGGGCTCAGAACATCCTCACGGTGCGCCTGGCGGACGCCACCATCGCGGGGCGCATGATCGAGGGGTCCGTCGCGCGCGCGAAGGCAAGCGTCCGCGGCCCCACTTGGTGGATCGCTCCCGACAACCCGGCGCGCATCGAGGCGTGTCGTCAAGCGGCCGCGGAGGCGAAGAGGAAAGCCGAGGCCTACGCTGAGGCCTTGGGGCTCCGGCTGGACGCCGTCGCCGAGATCCGAGATTCCGCGGGGAACCCGGCGATCCCCCGGCCCGGCGCGGGCGCGATCGCGTTGCGGGCGATGGCCGAGACGACCGTTGAGGTCGATCCGGGGGAGCTCAACGTGGAGGCGCAGGTGGATGTCACGTTCAGCCTGGAGAGTGGCGGCTGATGTTCGACACCCCGATCGACGCCCAGGCCCCACACGGAGGCTCATCCTGAGAGGGAGGTTGCGTTGGACATCGACGATGTGGTTGCGAAGGTTTCCGGTGTGTTCCCGGGGGACGCGAAGAAGCTCGTTGGCTCACTGGCCGGCCTGATCGGCAACTCGAAGGGCCTGGGAGGCCTGGTCTCCGGCCTCAAGAGCGGAGGGCTGGGTGGAGAGGTCGACTCGTGGGTCGGGAAGGGCGACAACCGCCCAGCCGACAAGGATCGACTTGCGAAGGCGCTCGGTGCCGACCGGGTCAAGGACGTTGCGAAACGGACCGGGGTGTCCGAGGACGAGGCGAAGGGCGGGATAGCCGCGGCCCTGCCCAAACTGATCGACCAGCTCACGCCCGATGGGAAGGTACCGTCGTCGGGGGTCGGTTCCATCCTGTCCGGGTTGAAAGGGATGCTCGGGAAATAACCCGGGGTGCTTCGACATCGAGACTGGACCGGACCCCAACGGAAACGCACGGACCGACAGGGGAGGACGATATATGGCAGAGCGGGAGGCCCTTGAGCTCGTCGTCGCGACGTTCGCGACGCCGACAGGCGGCGCGCGAGCGTTCGCGACGCTCGTCCCAGGGCTCGGCGGCGGGCTCGGGTTGGGCGCCGTCGTGATAGCGCAAGCCGACGGCAAGGTGAGGTTCGTCGAGACACACGACAAGACCGCCGGCCAAGGAGCGCTGCACGGGGCAGGGCTTGGAGCCCTCGGGGGGATATTCGCCCTCATGCTCGGTCCGGTTGCGTTGCTCGGCATGCCGATCGGGGCTGCCGTCGGGGGGCTGATCGGGAAGCTGAAGGACTCAGGTTTCGACGACGAGGACCTGAAGGCTCTGGGCACCGATCTGGAACCTGGAACCTCAGCCATCGTGGTCACGGTCGACGCCGACCAGGTCGAGAAGGCGCGTCGGCTGTTGATCGAGGTCGATGCGAAAAGCATCGTGGTCAAGGAGGTCGATGCAGAACTGGCCGACATCCTCGACGGCGAAGTGCCCGCGGACGTGTCGATCGAGCCCGACATCCCCCCACCGCCCGTAACAACCCTCGGCTAGACATGCGCCGGCGTCGGGCCAGGACGAGATCCATGTCTGGCCGCGGTCCATCCACATGGACGCGACGGACGCCGACCGGAGCCGGCCCGCCCGATCGATAAGGATCCCGGGTTCGCTTTCTCGCTGAGGAAACGTTCGTCAGCCGCGTGGGCGAGGAAACCGATGAGTCCGTCGAAGTAGCCCTCCATGTTGAGGAGTGACCTCGGCTTGTTGTGCAAGTCAAGCTGAGCAGTGGTCTCGCGCGCGCTACGCTTGCCCCGGGAGGGTGGCCGAGTGGACGAAGGCGACGGTCTTGAAAACGGTGAACCTTCCGCCATGCGACCCAGGTAACGACCTGCCAGCTCGCGCCCATGTGCTGTATGCGCCGCCTTAGCGGGGGCGCGAAGATCGGCGCAAAGAGGCGCGTTGGGTTGTCTGGAAGGAGGAACCCACGATTCGAGGCCTGCGCTGGGTCTTGTCTAGCTCGACATGGCTGGTCGGAGTCGACCGGCTGGCTGGGAGCCCCCCAGCCGCCCCAGCGGCGGGGGCCTCCCAGCGGCTCGAGTCACGAGACCTGCCGCGAAGTCATCGCAACACCCCTCCCGCAACGTAGGAGTCGATGCGGGAGGCGAACGTGGTTGCGTCCGATCCGCGCGGTTGGGATTCAGCTACTCCTCGAGCATCGAGCAGAACGAGCCGAACGGGTTGACGGCATTGAACGCCGCGTTGGCTCTCTTTTGACCGAACGTCGCATGCGCGTCGACCTCCAGCACGAAGACGACCTCCCCGGTTGCAACATCAACGCACACGAAGGTGGCCGTCTCGTCTTGACGAGCCGACGCGGGACCCGCGAGTACGCCCACCAGTACCGCACCGAGAGCAACTCCAAGCAGCTTCTTCATGGCTGGCCTCCTTCCCCCCAGTCGGGTCTGGGGCGATGTTAGGCGGGCGGGAGACTCTGGGAATCGGCAAGAACCCTACGTTTCAAGGCCTGGGAGGGCTGATTCGGGCAGCCAGTGCGCCGGTGCCTTCCTTCAAACGGTGCGCCATCTCGGTGCGGGAACGAACCCCGAGTATCTGGTAGATTCGACGAAGGTGGGCCTCGACGGTCTTCGGACTCATGAAGAGCGCGTCCGCAACCTGTCTGTTCGTCCCGCCCTGAGAGACGAGCTCTGCCACCTGCCATTCCGTCGGAGTAAGTCCATCCGGCGCGGGGGGGCGGCCTCCGACACGCGCGAGTTCGGCCCGGGCTCTCGCCGCCCACATCGGCGCCCCCAGCTCGTCGAAGTTGGAGCGGGCCATTTCGAGCAACTCGCGCGCCGCCCGCTTCCGCTTCATCCGGCGCTGCACCTCCCCCGCCACCAACTGCGTCCGTCCCATCTCGAACGGGTGCTCGACACCGTTGTGGTGTTCGAGCGCGCGATCCAGATGGTCCACCGCGGCCTCGAGCTCTCCGCGGGCACCGGAGATCAACCCACGACACCGGGAGGCGGTCGCCAGCGCGAGCGAGCGGCCGAGCTCTCGGCCCTGCTCGTCGAGCCGATCGGTGAGACCTTCCGCCTCATCGATCCGGCCCAGGGCGACGAGGGCCTCCACCTCGTCCGGGACGAAGGGGAACACGCCCGGCTCCCGGAGCCCCATCTCGGCACACGTCGCGGCCGCCGGAGCGAGCCACGCGTGGGTCGCGGCTGGGTCACCCATGGACCACTCGAGGAACCCGAGCGCCGACCGCGCAGCGACCTCATTCCAGCGGTCCTCGAACCGCTCGGACATCGACAGCGCCTCGAGCCCGTCCGCGCGAGCCTGCTCGGTCTGCCCGATGGCGGCCGCGATCATGGCCTTGACCGGCAGGATCTCCACGATCTGGTTCCCCCTGCCGGTCTCACGAGCGATCTCCAGGGCGTTGCCCGCGTGGTGGGTCGCGAGGTCCCACCTCCCAGCGCGGCACTCGACCTCGGCGAGATGACGGATGATCTCCCAGGCCGCCGTCTCTCGGCCCTGGTCGAGGAAGCGCTCGAGCGCGGTCTCCAGCACGCCCCGGGCGCCCTCCACCTCACCGGCCCACAGCATCTGCCGGCCGAGGCAGATCGACGGCCCGGATTGCTCACCGGCATGGAACGTTCGCTCGAGGGCGACAGCTCGATCGATGAGCCCACGGACCGATCGACCGAGGACGGCCTCAGCCGTCGAGTGGATCGAGAGCGCCATCCGCTCCGCGAGCGGATCAGGGAGGGCGTCGACGAGCGCGAGAGCGGAACGGGCCAGGTCCGACGCGACCGTGAGATGACACCCCTGGAACGCCGCCCACGCCATCTCGGAAAGGATCATCGCCCGGGTAAAGGGATCATCGCCGACCTCGTCGAGCGCCTCGGCGAGGAGCTCGGAGACGCGCCGTACGTCGTTCCAGCTCATGAACGCGAGGGTGCGGAGCACGTCGGCGTGCTCCGTGCCCGGCTCGAGCTCACGAAGGAGCCGCTCGACCATCTCGCGGGCACCCTCACCGTCGCCGGCATCGACCAGGTTCGCGCAAGCTGCTCGATGCCGGATCCGTATGCGATCCGACGTCCGCGGCGTGAGCTTCGTCGCCAGCTCGAACAGCGCCGCCGCGGCGAGCGGTGCCCCGCGATCCTCAGCATGCAGGGCAGCGTCGTCGAGAGCGGAGGCGACCTCTTCGCTCGTCCCCACCGTCGACAGTGCGAGGTGACGGGCGCGCTCCTCGAGGTCTGAGGCCCCCTCGGCGAGGCGCGCGTGGACCCGTCGGCGCTCCCCCGCCGACGCGGTCCCGTACACGGTCGACGCCAGGAGCGGATGCGTGAACTCCAGCCGCGCACCCTGGACCGTCACGATCCCCGCCTCAGCCGCCGCCTGGATGCCACCGGCCGACGCACCGGCCGCCTCGACGACCTCACGCGACGGCACCGGGGACGCCGCGATGATGAGGGATGCGGTGCGCGCGCCGGCCGACAGCTGCGATAGGCGCCCGTGCAGGAGCGCCTCGAGATCGCGCGGGACCGGGAGCGGCTTCCCCGGCCGCAGGGACGGGGTCTCGTCTCCAAGGAAGCGCCCGACCTCGATCGCGAAGAACGGGTTCCCGCGCGTCTCCTCGTGGATCCGCTTCACCAACGGTGGCGGGAACTGGCGCTCAAGATGGCGCCGGAGCAGGCGGCCGAGCGAAACCTCGTCGAGCGGACCGAGCGAGATCCGCTCGAACCCGCCCGGCAGGTCGCGAACCAGATCCGGCGGATAACCCGACCCCGGCTCCAGCCGTCTCGCGGACACGACGGTCACCGGCTCGACGTGGAGACGGCGGATCGCGAACTCCAGCGTGCGGGCCGACGGCGCATCGACCCACTGGACGTCGTCGACCGCGACGGTCACGGGGCCCTCCTGCGCCAGAACCCTCAGCACCGCGAGGACAGCGAGGGAGACCGCGCGCGCATCGGGACGCGCTCGAGTCGACTCGGCGAGTAGCAGGGCGACCTCCAGCCCGCCCCGCTGCCCGGACGGGAGATGCGCCAGCACATCTTCGTCGAGGACAGGAGCGAGGAGGTCGCCTAGGACGGTGAACGACAACCGCGCTTCGGTCTCCGACGCGCGCGACGTGAGCACGCGCCCTCTCGACCCGGCGATCCGGACTGCCTCACGCCACACGGTGGTCTTCCCGATGCCGGCCTCCCCCTCGATGAGGAGCCCATGCGTCCCAGACGCGTCTCGGTCAAAGAAGCGCGCGACGACGGCCAGTTCGCTGGTGCGTCCGAGGATCGCGTCTGGGGCCACGATGCGCCCTTCCTTGAGGGGGATCGAAGAACCCGATCGTAGGGACTGCGTCGAGCGGTGTGAAGGCACGATCGGATCAGCAGACGTCGATCCTCTGCCGTCGCCATCCTTCGCGTGCACGATCCGGCCTCGTTCAGCCGATCGTGGGCGGCGTCGAGCAACAGCAGCCTGTTCTGCATGGCGAACGCCTGGGCCCACCGGAGGTCGGCGATGTGGGCGTCGAACTCGGGTGTGTTCCTCTGCAGCCACGAGAGCTCGGGGTCGTCGAGCGAATGCTCGTGCAGATCCATCGCCACCTTGGTGTGGAATGTCGCCCTTGTTGCCCGGTCCCCTCGATCCCGAATGCAACAGGATCCACGTTCCCGCGGCGTCATCGACCGCGAGCTCGATGACGTGTTGCCGGAGCACAGAGACCCGAGCAGGGCGTCCGCCCGCTGCGGGTTCTCCAGCGTCTCCGGCAGCGGGCGGGAAGCCATCCACTCCCTGGCCGAGGCCGAGGACTCGGTCCTGCCCTTTGCCCATGCCGGCGGGGATCGTCGCCTCACGCGACAGGCCAACGGTCTTGACCGAGGCTCTCCGCGCCCGATCTCCCGGTAGGCTCCGGCGTGGGAGGATGGCCGAGCGGACGAAGGCGACGGTCTTGAAAACGGTCTCGGCGTGCGCCGTTGCGCCTATTGCGCCGCCCTAACGGGCGCGTGGAAGACGCGCACCACCGGCGCTGAAAGGCTGAATCTCTCAGCTGTCGCTGGGTCAAGTCTCCCCAGAGTTGCCTCCCGACGCTACGGCGATGTGTCACCGGATGTCACGTTCGTCACGAGACTCGGCGGCCGGCGCTGAGTTACCGCTGAAGTTCATCGGCACCACCCACTCGGCGCGCCAACCTCGTCCTTGCGCCGAGTCAGGGCTGTTCCATTCGCGATCTAGGAGGGCGTCCCTCCCGAACGAACCGGTTTCTCGATCGCCCCTACGCCTTCCTCTTCTCCTCGCGCTCGATCCACTTCGTCACCTGGTCGAAGCTCTTGTACTTGGATGCCACACGAGTTCGTGTGTACAGGTCGCGGGTGATCCACGCGTCGTCTTGAGTCAGATCCTGTTCGATGTAGTAGCCGAGCCGCTCCGCCCGCTCCCGCGCTTCGCTCTTGTTCATACCTTCTTCATCCCCTCGTTGACGCCTGCGATCAGGGACGGTGAAGGGGAGGGAACCCTCCCCTTCACTCGTTCGCCTTCAGCCAGGCCTCAGGCCGTCTCCCACCATTCGGCGATCTCGGGTTGCATCAGGTAGTGCATCCCTTGAGACGTGTCCACCGCCTGGAACGGCCACCGCTTGTCTCCGAAGAGCCTGCGGGTCGCCTTGCTCATCGCGGACAGATCGTTGGAGATCTTCTGCTTGGAGACCCTCGCCCTCTGCGCCACGTCCGTCAGCGCGACGAGCTTGCCAGCCTCCCGCGCTGCCTCGTCGGCCACCGCGGACGCTCCCGGGTACCTGGCCAACTCCGACTTGAGCGTTTGCACCATGCTCTCCGTCCACTCTCCGTTGCCCGGAACCGAGACCATCGGCTCTCCAGCCCGGTCGAGGTATCTCGCGAGCTCCTCAAGCAACCGCCGAGGAACCTGGATCAGGTCGTTACTCATCTGGCTCTCCTTCTCTCGGTGCCGACTTGGTCAGCAGCTGCTGGAACACATCCTAGGACTACCCATGGTAACCTGTCAACAGCTTGCCAGGGCTAATCATGGCCCGGGGGGGGTCCCAAGACAGGCAGGCTGGCATTGAGCCTCGGGTTAGCCCCAGGAGGGCGGGAGCGCGACAGAGCGCCGCGAGCGGCCGTCTCCGGGGGGTTTTGGCTCAGCCCGTTGGGAAGAGTGCGTCGAAGGCCTGTGCGGCCTCGGCCTGCATGCCCGGGAGCACGTGGGAGTAGGTGTCGAGCGTGATCCCGATTCTCGAGTGCCCGAGGCGCTCTGAGACCACCTTGGGGTGCACGCCTTGCATGAGCATCAAGGTCGCGTGCCCATGACGAAGATCGTGGAACCGCACGTGGGGAAGTCCTGAGCGGCGAAGGAACCTCGGCCACGCCGAGGAGAGGTTCGCGGGGCTCACGGCTCCCCCATCGCCCGCATCGACGACGAGGTCGGTCTCCTGCCACCTCTCCCCGAGCTGTGCCCGTCTTCGGGCCTGATCCTCTCGCTGGTTTGTGAGGTAGGGATGCAGGAACCGTGGCAGCGCGACCGCCCGTCGCGAACGGCGCGTCTTGGGATCCTCGAACACGGGCCCAGACTTCGTCGATTGGAGCGTCCGGCGCACATGGGCGACCGAGAAGTCTGGGTCGAGGTCTCGCCACCGAAGCCCCAAGATCTCCCCGCGGCGCATCCCGGTCGCGATCGCGATCGCCACCGGGACCTCGATCGCCTGTCCGCGGGCGGCCTGGAGGATGCGGGTGGTGAGTTCGGTGTCGACCACCGCCGGTTCGGGACGCCGGGGCCTGGGGGGCTGGGCGCCGGCCGCGGGAGATCGGTCGAGGAGCCCCCAGCCCACGGCCTGCCCGAAAGCTTGGGTGAGCACGAGGTGAAGGTTCAGCACGGTACCGGCCGAGATCGGGGGGACCCGGTCGTTCATGAGGAAGGCGTAGAGCCACTGGAGGTGCAATGGATGAACGTCTTGGAGGGGCAGCTGGCCGACCGAAGGAAGGGCGTACAGCCGGATCAACCCCTCGTAGCCCTGGTATGTCCGAGTCCGGATGCGGCCTCTTGCATGCGCCAGCCATCCGCCGAGGTAGTCCTCGGTGGATCCGGACCCGAGCTCGGCTCCGCCTTGGGGTATCACGCGACGACGCTAGCTCTGTCCTTGCGGTGCAAGCAACGCGGAACCATTGGCTCTGAGGGCCGAGGTCCACGAGCCGCTGGCTTAATCGCGATCCGGCCCTGATACCAGGGTCCGCATGACTCCCTCGAGCTCACGCTCGCGGCGAGCCTTGATGGCGGCCAGTTCGCGAAGGGGTTCCAGGACAGAGCCCGCACCCTACTTCTCGGCGTGCTTCTTGGCGCGCTCGATCGCTTCGAGCACGGCTTCCACCCTGGCCAGGTCCTTCGCGTAAGGCCTCCCGATGCTCTTGGAGTAATCGACCCTTTTGCAGAGGCGGTCCGCGAGAACCGCGTTATCGACCGTCCCCCGCAAAGACTGGAGAACCTGCCTCGGCGTGCGGTGTGCGTCTCCGTCCGCTTCTGTCGGGTGAGGTGGCGCATCACCAACCGGTCATGGCATGGCCTCAGGTCCATACGCGACGCCGCGCCAGTCGCAGACGGGCACCACGTCGGGGAAGTGTGTGGTCGAGCTCGCCGCGGTAACGCCGGGCGAGTTCGGCAGGCCACAGAACCGGAGTCGCCTCACATGGGCGCAGCAGTCGCCGATAGCCATTCGAGGCGCGGGCCGACCCATCGCTGCAAGTCCTCAGCAAGATCCACATCGAGCCAGTCCGTCTCTAGCCTGTCGAGCCCAAGGAGGCGGTATCTATCCAGGAGCAGCCCGTTCACTTGAAGGCCCCGCTTTATGAACTCACCCTCCTCAAGGGCGAACGGCATGGAGAATGCCTTAGCTGGCGGGTGGATGAAGTCAATGATCTTGTTCCAAACCGCCAACTCCGGCGTGTGTAGTTTGCTCCACCAGTCAGCGCCGCTCGCACACTGCACGAGATACACGGGTCGAGCGCCACGACGGTCTCGGAACTGCCGGTGGGCAGCTAGATCGAGACCGGACTCGTGTGCTTGATCGCGGGCGTAGTCGCCGAAGCGCGGGTGAGTCTGTGCCCCCAAGAACTCGGCGAGTGACGGAGCGACATCTGCAAGGCTCACCGCGTGACCTCGTGACCAACCAGTGATCCTGACCTGCCAGTCCGGCATTTGCTGCAGCACCGCGGCCGCCGTCAAACGCTCGAAGAGTTCCCCCTGCTCCGTGTAGTCGTGGCCGAACTGCCTCACCCAGCCGCTGTAGGAAGGCGCGAGCGACGCCGCAAGGCAGAAGGTGTACGCCGGCGCTTCCTCCCACGGGCGGATCCGCCCAAGGAAGAGGTCGTCTATTGATAGAGGTGATGCGTCGCCAAGGATCCTTACGCGACGGCGCACCTCCGTCCACACCGACCCAATCCGCTCGGCCGCTAGATCCTGCTCGGCATAGCGGTACTGCTCTAGGAGCACATCGATTGCATCGCTCCGACTCAGTTCGAGTTCCACTATGAGTGCGCTGAGCTCCACCCAGTCGCACAGCGTGCCGAGGTCATTGTTGTGTTGTTTCGCCGACACGGGCACACCTCTGTCAGGCACGAGCAGCAAGCTGGCCTCTAATCACTGTCTGTCTCGTGTCCCTCGCCGAGCAGGTGGACGGCGAGGTCGGGAAACCAGCGCACCAACGCGAGCGACCCCTTGCCAAGTCTCTCTACAGCGGATCGAACGTCAGGTGCACTGGTGAAGAGGTGTACGAGGCTCAGGGCCTGCTCTATGTTGTCCGTCGCCGCGGTGAGGTGGCCCATCAGTTCGGGCTTGTCGGCTCCAGCCTTCCGTACCGCGAGTTCGAATGACGGCGTATCGGTGCTGCGTAGGTACTCGATGGCTGCGTCACTCTCTAGCACCCGCGCGAAAGTCCCCACGTACCGCGAGTCCGAGAACAAGGGAGAAGAGTCGGGCGTCCCGAACAACCAAGCGGCGAAGTCACGCAGGTCATTCATATGGTCGTCGCCAACCGGTTCATGAAGCTGATCCGGCTCGACGTCGAGATCGACACCGAGGAAGCTGCGCACGCCAACCTCTCGAAGGGAGAGGAAGAGCACGCTGAACCGCTCCTCCACGTAGGCCACCTCGACATCGTCCAGCGCCTCAAGCTGTAGGAGAATCCTGTACGCGGCGTAGTTGCGCCGAACCGTATCGGCCTTGCTGCCGATGGTTCTCGCCGCCTCGCGATAGTCGAAGCCCTCGTCGTCGATCAGCTTGCCGATGTACTCGGCCTTCTCCGCCGGCGACCACTCCTTGATTCCCGTCACGTGACGGAAGCCAAGGAACGCAACGATGTCCGATCGATCGTCTACGAGCAGGTACGGTATCGAGTCGAACAGCCCCGCAGGGATCCCCATCCCTGCGATCGTTCCCCACCTCGATGAGACAGGATCACCGTCAACGGCGCGCTTCAGCAGCTTGAGAGCGGCCAGTCGGCGGTTGCCCTCGACGACGACCAACGAGTCCGTCCCGTAGAGTTCTTCTTCATGGACGACAAGCGCCTCCTGGGGCCAGTAGGAACTCTTGACGAATGAGATTGCGAGTTCCTCGAGGCTCCACGACCGCATGAGCTCGAGGACCCTTTCCTGCGTGACTCCCCTTCCTGTGTTCTTGCGCCCAAGCCGCGGGTTCAGCGGATCGAGGCTAAGCTCGTCCACGGCCGCGCGTAAGATTTCCTGATGTACGGCCACGATTGGATCCTAAGAGAGTTGAAGCCGAGCCGCACACTCGCGCGAGGGAGTGGGGGCTCGTTCAGGTGTCCCCGTCGCGTCTAGCTCGGCTAGGAGCCGGACGACGCTCCTACGCTTCTCGGGATGGAGGGTCAGCAGGTAATCACCTCCACCGGCTCGTCGTCAGCCGCGTCGCGGTGGCGGAGGAGCACCATCACGATGGGATCGCGGTCCGCCTGGTCGCTTATCAGCACAGGCGGAGAGGGTTTGGCTGGCGAGAGCTACGGAGGAGCCCGTGACGGTCGTCCCGGCGCCCGGATTGCGGCCGCGGCCCGGCCGGGGAGGACGGCCAACCCTGCCAGCCCCATGTTGACGGCCGATCAGAAATCTGGTGAGCTCGCTCAGATGGGAGCGCGCGCTGGAGGGCTGAGCGTCTTTAGCGGCGTCGGCGGGCTCGACCTCGGGGCACGCATTGCCGGTCTGGAGATCGAGCTGGCGACGGACCAAGACGCCGAGGCTCTGTCAATGCTGGCTGCTGCCGGAGGGATCGCGACGCTCGCTGGGAACATTGACGAGGTCCTAGCGGGGCCGCTTATCCGGTTGTGGGGAAACCGCGGATCGCCCAGATGCCTGATCGGGGGGCCACCCTGCACGCCCTTCTCGCACGCTGGCTTCTGGCTGGAGGACAAGCGGACCGGCAAGGACCCCGCCGGTTCGCTATTGACTAGCTACCTTCGGTGCCTCGAAGCGTTCGAACCTGATGCCTTCGTCCTTGAGAACGTACCGGGGCTAGCCTTCAAGACGCACGATCGATTTCTTAAGCACCTCATCGAAAAGGTGCATGGGCTTGGGTACCGGGTGACGCGAGAGATCCTCCGCGCTAGCGATTTCGGCGTCGCACAGGCGCGCAGGCGCCTGTTCATAGTTGGCGTGCGATCGAAATCACCCGTCTCCCTTTCGGGCTGGCCCTCGTGGCCCGTTCGGACCTCGCGATGGGCCATCGGGGCACTCGAGGAAGGAACTGAGTCGGAGCCGGACGAGCAGCTGAGAGAGAAGTACAGGGACCTACTTCCACTAGTGCCGGCAGGGGGCAACTACCTTCACTTCACTGACCACAACGGCTATGATCCGCCGCTGTTCAAGTACCGCGGCCGCTACTGGTCATTCTTGCTCAAGCTCGATCCGGAGAAGCCGGCGCCAACGGTGCCGGCCCAACGGATCACCTACAACGGTCCCTTCCACTGGAGCAATCGGCACCTTCGCGTGAGAGAGATCGCCCGGTTGCAGTCGTTCCCAGACTGGTACGCAGTCAGCCCGGATGTCTCGATAGCGCGACGTCAACTGGGAAACGCCGTCCCGCCCTTGTTGGCGGCAGCGGTTGTGTGGCGGGTACGCCAAGCTCTTGGCGACGTTGGGACGGAAACCTGGCCTGCGGCGTTGGACGAAGCTGCCAAGCCGCATGCTTCGTTTGAGGAAGTGTCCGCCGCCTATCCGCGACCGAGCAGGGAGATGCACAAGTCCGAGAATCCGTCGGCAGGGCGTCTGCCGGAGCCCACACCAGCTAGGTCATCCTTATGAGGCGCCGTCTCCCGTATCCACGCCCAACGAGCCCATCTGCTACCGCGGTGATGCGCGGGAACCGAAAGACAGACACTCGGCCCGAGGTCGCTCTTCGAGCGGCCCTTCATGCGCGCGGGCTCCGCTTTCGCAAGAACTATCCCGTCGTGACCGCTGTCCGCATCGTTCGTGTCGATATCGCCTTCACGCGACGGCGTCTCGCGATCTTCGTTGACGGCTGCTACTGGCACCTATGCCCCGCGCACGGCCGGATACCGAAGGCGAACAGGGGGTACTGGGAGCCAAAGCTCCGGGGAAATGTTCAGCGAGACCTTGTCGCTACTGGACTCCTGCAAGATGCGGGCTGGAAGGTCGTGCGCATATGGGAGCACGAAACGCTGAAGGATGCCGTTGAAATCATTGCGTGTGGAGACGAGACACCTTTGAGGGCGGGATGAAGCTTCGAGCTTTCCTGCAGGAGATCGCCGCCAACTACGATCGGCATGCTGGCGTGTCAGCGCCGGCACAGGTGCTTCTTCGACGAGCTGACAAGGAACTCGCACAGTACGTGCCTGGCGGAATCCTGGTTCGTGGTCGGGGAGGTCAAACGCAGCCAACGCTAACGCCGTTTGTTGCCTTCCTCGACCCCGACGAGACGACGAAGCCAACCGACGGCGTGTATGTCGTCTACCTATTCACTGAGGACCTCGAGAACGTGGCTCTGAGCTTGATGCAGGGAATCGCGACTCTTGCTCGAGAGATGGGACATGCAGCAGCCCGCCAGCAGCTTGCACAAGACGGCTCCACGATTCGCGAGGCTCTCGCCGCCGACCTGCTCCTCGGCCTCGACGCGCACATCGATCTCCGATCCACAGGAGTACGGCAACGGGGCTACGAAGCGGGCAACATCGCCGCCATCACGTACAAGGCCGAAGACCTCCCATCTGAGCCAAAGATGATCGCGGATCTCAGCAGAATGCTGACTCTGTATCAGGAGGCAGTTGGGGCAAAGCGGACCTTGCTACAGGCGTCCCCTGGATCGATCGCATCCTCCAGTGTTCTGCAGACGACACCGGGTACCGATCCGCTGCACCACTTCATACCCAAGGACGATTCTGACTATGTCGCTCACTTGATCGGCAAGAAGTTGATCAAGACCAGACGGCACGAAACCCTTGTCCGTCAATTCGGCGAGCTTGCACAGAAGCGCGGATTTCACGCCTCTACCGCGGAGCATCCTCGAGACCTAGTCCTTCGCCGCGAAGATCAGGAGTGGCTCGCAGAGGTCAAGGTTGTGTACCAGGGCAACGTGACGGAAGCTGTTCGGGCCGCACTGGGCCAGCTCTACTCGTATCGCCACTTCCTGTATCAGTCTCCCGCCTCGCCTCGGCTGCTTGGGGTCTTCTCTGAGGAGATCGGCAACGCCTCGCTGACTTCTTGGAGACATGTGGAGTCAGCTCCGTATGGAAGGATGAGGAAGGCTGGGGAGGTTCCATCACGGCCACGGCCGATGGGCTCGTGGGCTAGCGTGGCTCCGTCCGATCAGCTGTACCCACAAGCTACGCAAGCACCCCTGGCCGACAGGGGAACTAGGGGAAGAACCATGCTCCAGTTCCCTCGGGCACGCAATCTGTCACCTGCCTCAGGGAAGATTGGGGAAGGGCCCGGTCGGCGGGGTGTCATGATCGGCAATGCCCATGCAGGGCGAGCGAGCCTAGAGGAGAGGCCCAGTGAACTACACGGAGTGGACCGAGCTGCTGGCCCAGCACTTCTTCGCCCCGAGCCGTTTCGGTAGGTCGATCGCCTTCTTCGTGGATGAGGACGCACTGGAAGACATGGCGGGCGAGGCTGGCGTGAACGATCTTCTCGCTGCCGTGAGGATGTATGCACCCAACGCAGACCGCGTGGACAACCCCTACAGCAGCATCCTGTCTGTCTGCCGCTCCTGGGATCGACGTGGGGATGAGACGCCTTTTCCGGGATTGCCGCTGCTCGCGGTCGCCGTACTGGCGGCGGCCAGGATGGCTAAGACGGGCGAGGTCTCTGCTGGCAACTACTACGTGAGGTTTCGCGAACTGATGGGAGTCGGCGGCACCGGAACTGCCCCCGGCTACCCCGAGACCTTCCCAGAGCTGTGGAGGCTCTACACGAAGTGGCTCAATGTGCGCCTGGCAGAGTCTCGTGGGCGGAGCACAGCGAGAGAGCACCCGAGGTATACGAACATCGGCTACGCGCTTTCGCAGGCGCTCTTCAGAGAGTCGGATAGGCAGCGACTCACCGATTTCTTCAGGTGGCTAGATGTCGACGAGGGGGAAGACCTCGATGAGGAGGAACTCTTTACTTACTTCGGTGTCTGGGTACGGCGCTTCGGGAAAGTAAGCGCTGGCTGTCGCCAGATGCTTGAGGATCCCGTCTATCGAGAGGACTTGGCCGACACGCTTCGCGAGGAGTTCACCCGCTGGGGCGGTCAGGAGTTCGACGAACGCGGCCGACAGATCGCCCATCTGTTGCCGGCACTACAGCTTGGGCTCAAGGTATCGCTGCGTCTGATGGCGGAGTGTCCTGCCGGATTTCCCTCGTCGTTCGTCCTGGTCTCCGGCGGGAATGAACACGGGAGACTCGAGTGCAGTGAAGACGGCTGGTACCGACCGTCGCTTACCGCGTCGAGCGAGTCGCTCACACGAGGGCTCAAGTTCATCACCGACCGCTTCAAGCTCGTGTACGAGCCGGATCGAGTCGTGCCTTTCCGGCAGGACTCATCCCTCGGAATGTGGACCTCGGTGCGGCGCGTCCATCCCGACGAGCCGCACGTCGCATTGGTTGCCCATGACCTCGTCCCGGGCGTGCGTCGATTTCTAGCAGAGCATGCCGACGAGGATGTCCGTGAGCGTCGGGCCCCGGACGCGGATGGGTGGACGATCTTGGGGCCATTCGCGATTTCCCACGCAATCCTCCAAGTCCTGCCGGCGGGCCTCGAGCGGCTCGTCCCCTCGATCAAGGACCGGCCGACGCTGCGAGGGGGCCTGCCACTTGACCACAGCACGTACCTGGTTGGCGGCGAACCGGACGTCTGGTTGGCTCCCTCCGACGAGCCGCGCAGGTGCGAGGTTGGTCCCTTCAACGAGCTGGTGTCTGAGGCGGGCGGGAAGATCGAACTCCGCAAGCTGGGCCTGTCGGCGGGGGCCCAAGAGGTGGTCGTCGGGCCCACAAGACTCCGAATCCAAACCGTCGACAGCGTGGGCACGACAAGAGCATCAGGCACGGGGTCGCTGTCCTGGTGGCTCCGCGCCGACGCCGGTCATGCCCCACTCGGCACAGGACCGAGCAGTGCGCCCGACGACGAGCGTCGCACGATCCAGGTGATTGGTCCTGCGGTTCTCGGAGAGGCCGGGGACCTCCCGGAGGTCGCGCCGCCCCCGATCATCCTGAGAGGAGGGCGTAAGTACTTTGTCCTTGGGGCGAGACCGGGAGAGGTTGCCCGCCCGGAACCTCCAACCACCCCCCAATGGATGGCCCGCCTGAAGCTGCTGCCGTACGGGTTTGAGTTCACCCCTTCCTTCAAGGGGATATGGGTCCTTAGGTTCCAAATGAACACTTGGAGGGCCAGACTTACGCTCGACGATTCGGCGCCCGACAGGATGCGCTATGCGAACATCTCGTCGGAGGATGTGGACCTTTGGTGCCACGCCCTGCTCGACCTCGAGGTCATCGTGTCTGAGGACTGCCAAGCGCAGTGGGATCAGTACAGGTCCGTAGCTGAGGAGTTGCGTGAACGATGAGCGATCGTCACGAGCTCCTCTTGGAGTGGGTCAGCGAACGAGGCGACGGCAGCTGGCACGACTTCCGTCAGGGCCACGACTGGCTGTTCCCAGAGGAGGGACTGACCCAGCGACAGCGGCGTCCAGGGGTAACCGCCTTGGTCCTCGCGTCCCTTGGCCACATGGAGATGGATTGGGAGCGTGATCGGTGGAGCGCGGCTCCCGCCATGTTGACGATCCTCCCCAACGCGGGTGGCCACGCCTTGCTCACTGGAGCCCGAACGCGGACGCTGATTCGGCGACTCCGCGAATCGCTCGACTCCACAGAATCCTTGGATGTCGTCCTTGAGGTTCGCGCGCAGGATGAGGCGCCTGACGCCTACTTCCTCCCAGCCGATAGTGAAGCCGACATCGCGCTCCTCGCTGGCGAGCTTGGCATCGAATACGAGTATTGCGTGGCTGACCGGATTAGCAGTTTGCTACCGACTCTCGACTCCGTTCTCGCCAACGCAAAGGATTCCCCTCCGGCGGAGGGGTTCGAGATGAAGCAGCTCCGGACTCGCGAGGGTCATCTGTCTTGGGTGACAAGTGACTCTGTTCGCCACCCCGGACTCTATGGGTTCGATGTCTGGGGCAGGGAGGTGTACAGGTGGGCAGATGGAACCGGACGATTCCTCGCCCTTGACAAGTTCACCGGCGTCTATGCGGAGCTGCATCGTCAGCGCATGAACGTGATTTCGTTACGCATGGACGGGCCAACTGGGACCGTCTCCGTCCCCGGTGCCGCCCCCCTGCCAGCGCTACACGCCAGGGCGGCGGTGCTGTGCAGCGGTGTTGCTCCCGAGTACTCCAGGGCGGGGCACACACGCGACTACGTCAACGTCCCGCCACAGATCGCATTTCGGATCGCCGCCTCGCTGGGGCAAGATCTCGAGGTGGTCGAGTCAGCATTTGAGATGCCATCGAAGCCTGAGCGGAAGCCGCCGCCTCACATCCGATTCACCTCTGGGCCCGACGGGCGATGAGGGAGCACGCCACCATCAACAGGAAGGGCATAGGGGAGTGACCGACGTCCTGAAGATCTACAACTCACTACGAGATCATTTCTTCCGGTACTACAACACACCCTTCTCAGTCGCAGATAAACGGGTCCAGGACGAGCGGACCGAGATGCTTGATCGTGAAGGGGTCTGCTACCGAGAGCCCTGGATCGAGGTTCTCCGCGAGTACCTGCCGGCCGAGCGTTCTATTGCGGAGTCGATTCGCGCGGCTGGCGGTGGCCCTGATTTGGAAGCGTTCGCGCCTATGGGGCTGCTGCACGGCTTCGAGCAGCTGCATAGGCACCAAGAGGACGCTCTCAAAGCCGCTATGGGAAGAAAGAATGTCGTGCTGACCGCTAGCACAGGGTCCGGGAAGACCGAAGCGATGTTCCTTCCGTTGATGGCTCGCCTCCTCGAGGAGTCGGCGAGGTGGGACGGGATGGGCGCCCCCGACGGTCCCCATTGGTGGCACGATGATGGGGCGGGCTTCGTCCCGCAGCGCCGGGATGAAACAGGTCATACGCCCGCCATGCGTGCCCTAGTCCTCTACCCGATGAACGCCCTAGTTGAGGACCAACTAGTGCGGCTCCGACGCTCGCTTGACGGAGAGGCCGCGCGGTCGTGGCTCGACTCGAACCGCGGCGGTCATCGCTTTTACTTCGGGAGATATACGGGACGCACCCCGGTCCCTGGCAGGTCCTCGAGCTCAGCATCGAGGGATCGCTTGGTTGCGTACCTGAGCCAGACGGAAGAGAGGGCCACCCGTGCGCGCGAGCAGGACCGGGCCAACGGCACGGAGCATCAACGGTTCTTCGTACCACGCCTAGATGGTGCCGAGATGCGGGCCAGGTGGGATATGCAGGTGGCGCCGCCCGACATCCTGATAACCAACTACTCGATGCTCAACGTGATGCTGCTTCGGCGCATGGAGGAACCGTTCTTCGAGAGCACCAGGCGGTGGCTCGAAGATCCGTCACATGTGTTCACTCTCATAGTTGATGAGCTTCACACGTACCGTGGGACGGCAGGCTCGGAGATCGCCTATCTCATCAGGAATCTGCTCCTCAGGCTTCGGCTCGTCGATCGTCCGACGCAGATCCAAGTGATCGCCGCAAGCGCCTCGCTTCAAAAGGAGCGGGACGAGGAATTCTTGGAGAGCTTCTTCGCGCTTCCGAAAGAGAGCTTCGAAGTCGTGGCGGGCCAGTATGTCGAACCGCCGCTCGAAGTGCGGGATCTCATGCCCTTCGCCGAAGAGTTCAGTGCCTCATCAATCGGGGAGGAGCTGGACCACGAGAGGGCGGCACGGCTCTTCGAGACATCGAGAGCGGCGGACGAACTTGTGAGGGTGAGTGCCCTTGCAGGGGGACAAGCGAGGGCTCTATCCAAGCTCGCACGAGACCTCTTCCCTAGCGCCGATCCTGACTTGGCGAATCAGGCGGTCTCTGGGGTCTTGCGTACGCTCTCTGCCGCGGAGCTCCGGGACGGCCCGCGCGTTCGCGCCCACCTCTTCTTCAAGACCGTGACGGGCATCTGGGCTTGCTCGAACCCTGACTGCACCCAAGTCGAGGCGCGTTACCGCGGATCGGCTCGACAGGTGGGGAAGCTGTTTCCCAGGTCTCAGTACCGGTGCGCTTGCGGCAGTCGTGTCCTCGATCTTCTCTACTGCCAGACTTGCGGCGACCTCTTCCTGGGGGGGTACCGTTGGGCCACGGCCGCCAATGGCGATGCCTTCGAAGCGTTCCTGCTCCCCGACATCACTGAACTGGATGAGCTTCCCGAGCGGGCCCGCACGACAAGGAATGCGTTGAACTATGTCGTCTATTGGCCACGCACAGATCAACCTGTCGATCGGGAGTGGACCCGCGAAGGTTACCGTTTCAGCTTCCGGCGCAGCCGACTCGAACCCACCCTCGGGCTGCTCAGGAACGAGCCAGATGCATCGACAGGTTGGTCCCTGCACGTCAGTCCGGACCGGAAGAATGTGGACCCCAAGCTAGATCGCGTGCCGGCCGCTCCGATCGTCTGCCCCCGCTGCGGCGATGACTGGGAGATGTTCAAGACCGGACGGAAGAAGAAGCCAGTCGAGGACTTTGGCCGGACTCGCTCACCCATCCGCACGATGGGGACGGGCTTCGAGAAGATGGGGCAGGTTCTTGCCGACGCCCTTTTGCGGAACCTGCCCGAGCCAAAGCTTGTGCTCTTCTCGGACAGTCGCCAGGATGCAGCGAAGCTGTCAGCCGGTCTGGAGAAGCGGCACTACCAAGACCTCGTTCACCAACTCGTGGTTATCGCTCAAGACAGTCACGGTGCCAGCGGAGGGGACTTGGACGCCTTTGAGGCGATCGAGCGAGGGGAGGAAAGAACCGCAGAGCGAATGGAAGGCTATCAGCGCTTCCTGGCGAGTCGCCCAGAGGACGCCGCCCTCCTGTCCGCGACTACGAGGGGGTTGGCGACAAAGGAGCAGGCCGCAGAAGCAGCCTCGATCCGGGCCCAACTAACGAGCACCTCGCTCGCGCTTCCTCTGCTCGTGGGCGCCGTGGAGGATTCCTTGCTCAATTTGGGAGTAAACCCGGGCGGTCCTGACTTCGACCTTCAGTTCTACGGAAGCAACGAGGCACCATCTTCCTGGACAGAGATGGTCAACTGGCCGACCGGCCAGCCTCGATTTCGGCGCGGCCTCTCGCGGACGGGTCGAGACAAGGTTGAGGAGATACGGAGCCGACTCCAGATGGAGGTCGTGCAAGCGGTCTATGCGGGAGCGCGCCGAGACTACGAGTCGGTGGGGATCGGCTGGGGGTCGATTCGAGAAGGGGGCAAAGGGCTTGTCCCTCATGATCTTGACCCCGCGACGTTCGATGACATCGTTGCATCGAGCATCAGGATCCTTGGTGACCAGCGCCGGTTCCCGGGCCTCCGATGGGGTGTCGAGAAGCCTCCGGAGCTTCTCCGTGACTACTGGCAGCAGGTTGCGGAGGTTGCCCACCTCCCAGACCAAGAAGGGATTGTCCAGGCTGCCCGCTCGGCGGTGGAGCGAGGGATACTCGAGGGCTATCTGCTGAACCCTGACGCCCTCGTTCTCAATCCACCGGGTGAGAAGGTTTGGGTGTGCGATCGCTGCCGACGCAGGCATATGCACCGCTCGGGAGGAGTCTGCACTGAGTGCCTCGCCCTACTGGGTGAAGCGATCGACTGGAGCCTCGCAGATATCGACTACTACGGATTCCTAGCCCGGCATGACGTCGCTCCGTTCAGACTCCACTGTGAGGAGCTCACCGGTCAGACCGATAGCACCGATGCCCAGGAGCGCCAAGGCTGGTTCCAGGGCGTCTTCCTTGCGGACGAGGTACCGCGTGTCGACTCAATCGACCTCCTCAGTGTCACGACAACGATGGAGGTAGGCGTCGACATCGGCGCCCTCAATGCCGTGATGATGTCGAACATGCCCCCGATGCGCTTCAACTATCAGCAGCGAGTCGGGCGGGCGGGACGACGCCGAGATGCACTGGCCGTCGCTCTCACACTTAGCAGGCCGACTCGGAGTCATGACGATTTCTACTTCGCACACCCAGACAGGATCACTGGAGATCCACCGCCTCCGCCGTTCCTGGACACACGTCGAATCGAGATCGTCGAGCGCGTGCTCGCCGCGGAGGTTCTGCGACGCGCCTTTCTATCGATCGCCCAGACAGACCAGGGGGGGGACCTCGGCGACAACGTGCACGGGCAGTTCGGCACGGTGGCCGACTGGCCTGCACACAGGCAAGCCGTGATCGCCTGGTTCGCTTCAGAGCCGACTCAAGTCGAGGCGATTGTGGACGCCTTGCTTACCTACGTCTCCCCGGAGCTCAAGGCTCAGCGACCGAGCTTGCTGCGCTTCGCCTCGGGAACTCTCACGGAGGAGATAGATCGCGTCGCAGGTTTACCCTCGGCAACGGCTGACCTCAGTCAACACCTGGCCGAATACGGATTGCTGCCGATGTTCGGTTTCCCGACGCGGCTCCGTTACCTGTTCCATGCGCGCCCGCGCTCAGCTTATCCGTGGCCCCCTAAGTCCGTCATCGACAGAGATCTTGGAGTCGCGATATCAGAGTTCGCGCCGAGTGGGGAACTTGTGAAAGATAAGGCCCTCCACACTGCCGTTGGCGTCGCTTCCTGGTTTCCCAAGGGCTACTTCCCTTATGAAGACCCCGAGCCATTGGGACCGACGCGCCCAATTCTCGTCTGCAGGACGTGCCTGTACATCGCACCCGCCGGCGCAGTCGCCGTTGATCAGTGTCCAACCTGCGGTGAGGTGCTTCCCTACTTCCGAACCGTCGAAGTCGCCCAACCAACTGGGTTCCGAACGGACTTCAGGCCTCGACCTTTCGAGGGCAGTTTTGATGCAGTTCCGCGCGCCATACCCCCGCGGCTATTCCCGGATCAACGATCCCTCACGGAGGCTACGGTTGGCCGAGCCAACATCCGGGTTGGTCGGGGCGAGATCTTCGTCATCAATGACAATGGCGGCAGGGATTTCAGGTTTGCTCCCGCAGCGAACTGGAGTGGCCTGGTCTCTGTTGACCTCGCGGAGACCCGAGGGAAGGAGCTTGGTCTCCCTGACCTAGACCTCGAGTCCCAACGAACTGTTGCTCTTGGGGCCGTCCAAGTCACCGATGTCTTACTTGTCAGCCTGTCTGACCTACCGGTTGGGATCGACATGGATCCCTTCGCAGTAAAGCATCGACGGGCGTCCCGCAAGGCCGTGTGGTACTCACTCGGCTTTCTTCTGCGCGAGTCAGCAGCTCGACTTCTAGATATCCAGAGCCAGGAGCTAAGGGTCGGTCTGCGAATCTTCGGGACGTTTGAGGACCGCCGGACCGAGCTATTCCTCGCGGATGCCCTTGAGAATGGCGCCGGCTACGCGACGCATCTCGGGAGCCCAGGCGTCTTCGCCGACCTCCTCGCAGCAGCAGGAGCCTATCTGGATGAGCTTGCCCAAGGGGAACACGGGGAGCAGTGCGATACGGCCTGCTACGACTGCCTGCGCGACTACCACAACATGGCTTACCACCCACTCCTCGACTGGCGCCTTGCACGAGACGCCGTGGCTCTTATGCAGAGCGGCGAGCTGGACCTGTCCCGCTGGGCGAGGCAGGAGGAGAGTCTCGTCGGCGGTCGGCTTAGATTTCGACGGCGGCGTGGATCTCTATGGCAGCTCTGTCTACGGCGTGAGCGTCGACAAGTCGCTTCTCCTCATCTGCCACCCCCTTGAGGCTGACGGGGACGTACTCACGGAGCGACTCGCGGTAGCGATCGCAGACGCGGAGGATAGAGGCTTCGGCTCAACGCTAGGTCGACCGATCGTGCTAGACGACAGCTTCAACCTTCTCCGGCGCCCGGGAGAGACCGTCCTCAGGGTGCTCGGATGAACTCCGTCTTGCCAAGCTCCCGCTCTCTCGCCTATGTCACCCCCACTTCGGCGGAGCTGCTTCTGCGCTGTCCGCTTCGCCTGTCCTTTGCAATCGAGACGTCGCCAGTCAGCATGGGATCGCCCGCGACATGGATCGGCGATGCCGCCCACTTCAGCCTGGAGCAACTAGTCCTGGAAGGGGGGCTATGGAACCAAAGCCCGGGGGAGGAGGCGACTCGACTCTTCGACGAGGAGATTGCTCGTCGCGTCGGCGGCGGCGACAAGGACATGCTCGATCGGTACGGTGTTGATCCCAAGAGCTGGCCTGGGTTCGCGATCAAGCGAGCCCGGCTTGCGAAGGTTGCGCAACGACTGGCACGCCTGCTCGAGAACGTCTCGCCCGATCGAATACTCCCTGAGGTGGACTACTCGGCTTTCGACGGGAGACTACGAGGCCGTGCCGACCTGGTCGTCGACGCCCCTCAGCTTCATGCTGTTGCCGACTACAAGACCGGCCGAGTCGTCGATGAGGAGCACGAGCCTCTTCCCGCTTACGAGCGACAGGTGCGCCTGTACTGCGCGATGGAAGAGGAAAGGGCCGGCTCGTTTCCCACGGTGGGCTGGCTCATTCCCTTTGATGGACCAATGGTGGAAGTCCATATCGATGTTGCCATCTGTCGAGCGCTGGCGGAGGAGGCGCTCGACGGCCTGTCTAGCTACAACGACCAAGCACCAGGACCGCAACCCGCGAGGGTCTCTACAGACAACTGTCCGACCTGCCCATACTCACCTGTTTGTCCAAGTTTCTGGAGCACGCCTCGGGAAGGGCTAACCGAAGGCGTCGAGGCTCTGCGAGGCGTGGTCCGCGAGATCCGTCGAGTCCAACTGGGCGGCACCTCGCTGCTCGTCGAACCTTCAACATCAACGATCGAGAGGATGGGCTCAATCTTGGTAAGGAACATCCTGCAGAAGGATCACCCAGCTATCGAGGCTGTCACGGAAGGTGGCTTGGTCTCGCTAGTAGGCCTGGTCGCCGAGGCAGAACGTGGCACATACCGTTTGGGCCGCGGCGGCCACATGCGTGTATCTCGGACAGAGGTGGGCTGACCGGCATCCTGCATCTCGTCGCTGGAACCGAGGTCCTCTTCAAGGCGCGACTTTCCACAGGAGCAGTGGAGCCTGGGTCTTCGAACACCCCGGGAAGGCAACCTAGGGGCCCCATCTGTCGAGCAATCTAGGCGCCGCGATCCGGGCTGAGCAAGTCCTCAGCGCACTCTGCGGGGATCGCGGATTCGCACCGGAGAACGGCTACGGGCGGAGCCCGCGAACGAGCTCCTCGGGCCCGATCCCGAGTGCGCGCGCTAGCCGGACGATGTTGACGAGGGAGAGGTTGCGCTCCCCTCGTTCGACCGAACCGATGTAGGTCCAGTGCATCCCAGCCTTCTCGGCTAGCTCCTCCAGGGTCCAGTCGAGATCCTTCCGTTGGCGTCGGACGCGTCTGCCGAACTCGGCTCGCGGATCCCTTGTGGAGGCCTTGGATGCCATGTTGCCCGGCATCGGAACCTGGAGCTAGTCTCCCGGTACAGAGACGATGAGTCTTATGTCTATCCGACCTGGGAGAACGTGTGGAACGCGGCCATCAGCAAGCAATCGCCCCCGCGAACCTGCGGGCTGACCCCGCGGCGACGGCTCGCAGACGAAAAGCAGTGAAGGCCTACATGGACGAGCATGTCCTGGGCCCCGGTGGCTTCTGCTGTGCCTTGTTCGCGGCATGCCGCGACTCCACCCGGGACGACGACCGCTTCTTCGAAGGACAGCTCTCCCACGTCGGGCACCACTACGACCTGCACCTCGACGGGCGTCCCCTCCGCGTAGTCGTCGTCGGCCAAGAGAACGGGGCTCCGCGCCCAGGGATCGATCCTTCGCGCATCTCCCTGGCAGAGCGCTATCGACGGGTCCACGACGGCTCGGGGCTCGAGCGTCGCTACTACGCGGACGGCACCCACCGGGCCCGCAATCCGCACATGCGGGGAACCACCTCGGCGCTTCGGGTCATCTTCGGTGAAGCCCCGGGTTCTGAGTGGGAGAAGGAATTCCTCGAGTCGGCTGGCGGCGAGCGATTCCACCTGTTCGATGCCTTCTCCCTGGTGAACGTGCTCCTGTGCTCGAACTTCCCGGCGAAGAAGAACACCGGTGCCTCAACGAAGACCATGCGGCGCAACTGCCTGAGGCACTTCTCGGCCACGATGCAGATCCTCGAGCCGACGCTCATGGTCCTTCAAGGTGAGGGTGTCCAGGACTGGATCGCCCCGGTGCTCGGACTGATGGATGAGCGCGCGCCGCACCTGGCCGAGACGCAGCTCGCGGGCAACCGGGTGCTCGTGTGTCGCTTCTCCCACCCCGCTGCCCGAAGGGACCTCAGCTGGGGGAATCGGCTCGACGCTCCGTACCTTCGGGAGGTCGTGGAACCCACGCTTCGCCTCGCGATCTCCCTCCTCTAAAAGGTAAGCGTTCGGATGCAGAGTTCCGAGATCGTGACTGGCCATCGATACGGGATGCGACTGAAGGCTGCCGTCGACGAACCCCTCATCGAAGTGAACGTGATCGAGAAGGTAGGCCGCAAGGGTCACATCAAGGTCCAGCATCTCGGGGGCGAGACGCCCGGGCTGGAGGAGTACGTCAGGACCCGTCAGATCATCATCACCTGGGGGGAGCGCAGGGCGTTCCTCCGGGATGAAGAACGACTCCAGCGCGCCGAGCAGGCTTCGGCGAGAGAGGGCGACCATGCACGACAGGACGCCACCGAAGCCATCCTGTTCTCGGCGGGTGACCCTGCTGCGGGACTGACGCGCTTCAGCATGCTCTGCATGCCGCTCGGATCGATCGAGCAGATCGGGCAACGAGCCGGGATGACCGAGCCGGTGACCGATCTACACCCCGCCGCGTTCGTCGATCGATTCGGGACCCTGTGCCTGCCTTTCGACGGTGCGGAGAAGCTCGCACGAGCGTTCGCCGCTGCCGAGCCGGAGACCGTGCTGCTCTACATCCAAGACCAGGAGACCGAGTACAAAGCCAGAGGCTACGAGCCTGGAGAGCGCTTCTGGCACGACTACCTCAGAGAGAAGGCCGGCGGCTACGCGCTTGCCAGGCAGTGGGCCGGACACGAGCAGGACACCGAGCAGCTGCACAAGGAACTCGACCGTCTGCGATCGCTCATCTCGATGGCCGCGTACGACCTCGAGCGAGCCGGAGCCGACCGTGAAGCGGGGCGCCTTCGGCGCGCGCTCAAGGGACGGTGAACGTTCCGTGGTATTGCCTGACGGTGTGAGGCGGCTCATCAACTCCGCAAACTTTGGGGCCCGCACACGCCGAAGGCCGACGATGCGGTCGCGCAGCTCCATGTTCTCCAACTTGCGGATGAGGTTGCATTGAGAGCCTAGGCTTGCGCACCTCTGCCGATACCGGAGCGGAGGCCGATCGAACGCCGTGACGAACAACGATGACTTCTTCGAGGATCGCCAGGGTGCCGCTGTGCTGAAGCACGGCATCCTTCGTCGATACCTGCCCGTCTTCACGGGGAAGCTCGGGGTGATATCGAACCGCGTCGCTTATCTCGACGCCTACGCCGGATCGGGCACCTACGCATCTGGCGCGACGGGATCTCCGGTGCTCGCCGCTGAGATCTCGGGGCAGATGGAACGGTTGAGGCTGCTCGAGTGCTACCTAGTGGAGGAGAACGCGGCGCGATCCGAGGAGCTCTGTAGAGCGCTTGCGGGGGCGGAACGCTGCAACGTCTATCAGGCGGACGTCGCGGCCTGCCTTGACGATGTGCTGCAACGGACGTCCGGCGTGCCGCTGCTCGCGTTCTTCGACCCATTCGGCCTCCCGCCACCGATGGACGTTCTGAAGGAGAAGGTCTTGGGACGTCTCGGGGTGACGGAGCTCCTGGTCAACATCACTCTGTCCGGCATCCGACGCAACGCGGGTCACCTGAAGGAGCCGCAGACCAACCATGCCCCGTATCTCGCGGCCCGACCCGCGCTCCTCGCGAACATGGACGCAGCGATGGGGGGCGACTGGTGGCGCGCCGAATGGGAGGCAGGCGGCGATGATCGCGCCCATCGGATCTTCCTGGGCTACGTTGAGCGGATGCGACCGGGATGGTCGTACTACTGGACCGAGGTCGGCAACCGCTGGAATGGGCCGACCGTCTACTATCTGTTACTTCTGACGCACCATCGGGACGGGCTGTGGGAGTTCAATAAGGCGCTTTCGGGGGCATACGAGGACTTCCAACGGTTCACGATCGTGCGCGCGGGCGGGGAACAGCTGTCCATGATCGACCCGAAGCCCGAGGACGACATGATTGCAGCGATCAAGGGCAACATCGCCGAGCTGCTTGCGCAGGGGCAGACCATCGTGCCTGGCCAGATGATGCGGGAGGTGTTTGGTCCAACGCTCGGTCACACACGCGACAAGCATGTGCGAGCCGCGGTGAAGGCGTTGCATAAGGAAGGCCTGACGTCAACCGACGGGAAGGGCGATATCCAGACGATGCGGATCGTGCCGGCTTGACCCTCCTGGCATCTCGTCCCAGGTCCTGCCGTCCAGCTCGCGGCCGCCGGCCTTTGGGGTTCGGCCGCCCCACTGCTTGAAGAAGAATGGGACACCCCACGCGCGGCATTGCTCGCGGATCAAACGCGCCCAGTCGGGGTCCATCGGTCGCGCGCCGGGCCCGGACTCGCCGCCGACGATGACCCAGTCGACAAGGCTCTCCCGGTAGGTGCCGAGTCCATCGAGCGTGAGCGCCAGGTCGACCTGCCCGAGCAGAGGCTCGCACGAGAGGAACTTCACGGCTGACGGGGTCTGGAGGAGTTTCGGGATCCGGACGTTCGCCCACTTCTGGTTCTCGACCGAGGTGCCGAGCCACACGTTCGACAGTCCGACGAGCTTCGCGAGTTCGGTGTCCTGCCATCGGCGCAACACACTCGACATCCTCCCCGGGCGTTTCGTGAGTACCTGGTAGGTGTGCTGGGGCGTCAACGCCATCGTGTGGAAGATGCTCGCGATGAAGGAGTCCGGCACTTCGTCGTGGAACAGATCCGACATTGAGTTGACGAACACGACGCGCGGCTGCTTCCAGCGCAGCGGCAACGCGAGCTGGTCGTGGTGCAGGGTGATGCCGAACCCAGGGCCGCTCGTCTTTGGATCTCCGTCGCGCTGGTATCGCCGGTTGCCCATCGCCTTGAGCCGTTTCGCCAGCGTCTGTGCGTAGCAGTGATTGCAACCCTCAGAGACGCGGTCGCACCCGGTCACGGGGTTCCACGTCGCCTCGGTCCACTCGATCGCACTCTTGTCCGCCATGAAGCCTCCTGACCCTATACGCTCCTCTCTGCCGGGGCGCGGAACTCGTGCTCGATCTCACTCGCCACGCGGGTTGTGGACCGGCAGGCCCGAGCGGCCTGCGTCCGCGCACATGGATCACATCCTGGCCCGCAGAACTCGCGCCAGCGGAGCCGTTGGAGTCCCGTGCCGGCCTACTCGTCGAGATCCTGGCGGGCCTCCGCTTTGTGATCAAGGGAATCCTCTGGAGGGTGCTCCATGCGTGGGCCCCAGAACTCGTAAGACTCGGCCTTGAACCCGATTGAGTCAGCAGTCCGGACTGTGAAGGTCTCGGTTCCCGAGATCGTGATCTGACCATCGCCTGCGTCTGTGAGCGTTGGTGCACTCGTCCACTCCAGGTAGGGGTACTCGTCGCCTGCCAGGGCGAGGTCATCGCCTGGGCCAACGAGACGGCCCCGCATGTACCTGACGTATTCAGTCATGTCGACCGGATCCTCATGTCGACCGGAAGCCAGTTCTGCGAGCACTTCTTCGGGCACTCCAGCCAGTTCCAAGAGGGAGCTACGAACATGGCGCCCTGTCTTGTCTCTGACGTCGAGCGAAGGGCCGTGGAGATCACCGAGATCTCGATAGCCGTGCTCGAATCCGTCGCTAATCTCGGCGGCCTTCATCTCAGTGTCGTCGTCAGCGTGGAACACGTGGCGCCGTCTCGCGGAAGCCTCAAGCAGCGGCCTTGTTCTCGGCTCGCCGGGCCGGATACCCCATGACCTCGCGAGCTCCGTCTCGTCAAGGCCCGTGTCTCTTAGCGCCTTGCGTAGAGCAACGACCTTGAGGGTCTCGGCCGCCATGAAGAGGTGGGAAACGCACAAGAGCTCGTGATGGCGCTTCCAATACCTCAGCGCCAACAGATATTGGTTCGCCGCGCGCATCAGTCGCGCGGGAGCCCGTCCGTCGGCTCGGCGCGTCGTCGCGATGGCTTCGAGCGTCGCCACTGTGGCTTCTACAGGGATCCTTCGACCGGGCAGAGGGATTCCTCGCTCGGCGTCAATGGTGCTCTGGAAGAACGCCCGGTCCTCAGCGGCCGCGGTGGTCTCGAACGCCAGGTGCGGCTGCAGTTCACCGATGGCCGCGTTCGTGACCAGGGCGATGACCGAAAGCACCGAAGCAGCTGCTCCCCACGCTGCGTTCAACCCATCCTCGAGGGAGGGGCCGTCACCCCGGGCCTCGACCCAGAGGCTCGCGCGGGACGGCAATCCCGAACTCCTTCTCATCGTGCCGAGTACGGATCACGATTGTGAGCGACCCAACCGGCGAGGGAAAGTTCTGCAGGATCAATGGTGGGTCGGTTCGGCGAATCTTCGCCCGCGAGTTTGCCCTCAGCACAGCCGTGAACCGCATTTCGCGTTTCTGCCCCTTGTTCGCTCGGCTTGAAGCAGACGCAGCCTAGGTGAAGTCAACGGTCTTGGGCGTGGCGCGTTCCAGCTCGATCTCCCGGTAGGCTCCCACTTGGGAGGATGGCCGAGCGGACGAAGGCGACGGTCTTGAAAACCGTTAGCGGGGCAACTCGCTCGTGGGTTCGAATCCCACTCCTCCCGCTCTGACCAGCAGTTTCCAACCGCCTGCCGACTGCCATTAACGCTCGGCGCGCCGCCCGATCCCTGCCTGGGCGTCATCTGCGGCCGCGGCTGCCCGAACGTCGAAGCGCCCTGCGACCACGTCGCGTATCTGGTCGAGTGGTCCGCGCGGACAACGTGCGCCGCGTGTGACTGACACTCCATGGGCGACCGGCTGCAGTCGATCGACGGGTCGCGCGCTGCTGATTGCGCAAGGGCTCCGTGGGGCCGCTTCTGGAGCTGTCGGTGGCGGCTCCGGACCTAGCGCCAGCGCTGTAACGTGACGTGGCCGTCAGGGCTCCGGGCCCACTTGACGAGTGTACGTATACTCATACGTACAAGGGGTCCCACCCCAGGTGAAGGAGCAGATGGATGGCATCGGTGGGGATTCGTCAGCTGCAGCGCGACACGAGCGCCGTGG
>Ga0247727_10004107_pt1 | contig 31247 bp, 26 predicted proteins | sample WisWelCaveWW1625_FD_202498 | JGI IMG/M metagenome (GOLD analysis project Ga0247727, IMG submission 202498) | Biofilm microbial communities from Wishing Well Cave, Virginia, United States - WW16-25 | ecosystem: Environmental > Aquatic > Deep subsurface > Groundwater > Cave microbial mat | place... | reverse complement strand
CAAGGCTGGGCTTGCCATTTCACTTACAACGGGACGATACCAATAACCAATTCATCTCAAACGAAAGGACCGAAGCTATCTTAACTTTGACCCAAATTGTGTCTTGACAAAGGGGTCCACTATAATTGGATTCTCATTGAGATTTTTGTTGATCCAACTAACTAGCGCCTCCATTAGGATGGGAACATCTAACGGTTCGGGAGGGCGATGTTCTGAACCCGAAATAATTACACCAACTTTTCGATATTGTCCGGGAGATGACTTGGCGTCGTCGCCTACAATCAATTTGTGTAGATCACGAATATCAATCTCTCTGAGAGTTTGCTCGCTTTCGGAAAGTGTTTTCAAAAAATCAAAGGCAGATCCAAGGTTCTTTACTTCAATCGTATCCTTTAGGGGCTTGCCGCTGATATCGATCCCTTCTTCCAGTACGAGTGCAGTTTCTTGAAGGGTCAGTCGGTTCCCTTCAATACCAGCACTATGAAATATATGCGAGGCTTTAAAATATTCTTCGAGCTTCGCAAGCGATATTTCATCAAGTACCCCGTCTCGACGGAACTCCTGAACCTGACCTGTGAACTGATTAATTCTTTCGATTGTGTCTTTCGCTAGTTCAATGGCTTCGTAGGCAATCATACTTTCTCCTCTTTGCGGCGTAGCGTTCGGGGATAGCCCGTAGGGACACTGAACGCACGCACATTCGTCGCAATCGTTGAGCGTCGGCGATTCACAATTCGTTTCACCGCCGACGCCGAGTACATTTTACCATCAATTTTTGTTTGAACACTCCACCTTAAATTTTCCGCGCGAACAAAAAACTCCTCACTCTACGCGCGAAAATTTTTTTACGGCAGCGTCGTCTCTGTCGCCTCAGGCGTTGCCGTTGCAGGCACACACGCATTTCCTTTCAAAAAATCGTCAATCCCTTTTGCCAACCCTTGCGCCATTTCGTCTTGATGATTCACCAAAAAATCGCGGTCATAGCCGAGAAAGCCGAGTTCAATGATCGCGGCGGGTGTCGTGGGATCCACTTTGCGGAACGCATGATATTCCGTCATGTTGCGCGTGATCGTGTTTGCATTGAACGGCTTGTCATATTTCGCCGCGACTTTATCAAAACTGCGCGTGAGGCAAGTGACCAAACGCGCATCTTCCGTTTCATTATTGCTCGGTTCCGCGTGCGCGATTTTGTAGCCCGTCGCAAACGAATACTCTGCGCCCGTCAAACACGAATCGGCGTGAATCGAAAGAAATGATTTCGGCGCGAATTTTTCATCGGCTTGATAGCGCGCATCAAATTCTTCCAGCAGTACCGTGTGATAGCCGCGTCGTTTTAGAATCTCCAGCGTTTTGTCCGCCACACTTTTTGTAATGTCCACTTCGCGCAACCCATCCGCGCATACCGCGCCGCTGTCGCGCACAGTTGGCACGCCGTCCGTTGATTCTTGCTCCCAATGTCCCGCCACAATCGCAACTTGCGGAATGATCGGCGTCGGCGTGAAAGTTGGCGCGGCGGTGGGGAACGTAGGAAAATTGATGACGGGAAAAATGGAGGCGCGCGTTGGCACAAGCGTCGCGTTCGGATCGGGTGTAAAGTCGGCGGGGGGTGGCGGCGACGCGGGCTGCAAATTCATCAACGCAAAAACACCGACGCCCACAATCAAAATAAACGCAGCATATTTTATAAAGCCAAACGGACTCTTACGCGCCGCGCGTTTTTTCTTTGCGGGACGCGGCGCGGCTGCGCCATCATCCGTTGCCACAGTCGCCGCGCGCGAGCGCGATGTGCGACGCGGCGCGGAAGGTGTGTCCGAACCCACCGCGCGCGGCTTGCGCTTTCGGTTTCCCGCGCGGCAAAGGCGTAAATTCAGAAGAATCTTTGGGCATGAATCGCAAATGGCGTATGGCAAATCGCGTATCGCTAATCGCGTCTCGTCAATCGAAAATCGAAAATCGAAATTCTAAAATCTCCAACCTCCAATTTCCAACTTCCAATTTCACCTCAACACCCGCGCGTCCCCCACGCGTTTCGTCACGCGTTTCGCGTCGAGATATTCCAAAAACGCGATGGCATACTTGCGGCTCGTGTCAAAGCGATCGCGCACTTGGGCGGCAGTGATTTCGTTTTGTGCGCGCAGCGTTTCAATCACCCACGCTTCCATCGTCGCCACAATGTCGGGCGCAAACAACACATTGGGCGCGACGCGTTCCAACGCGCCTTGTTCGATCAACGCGTTCAAAACATCTGCGCCAATTTCGTTTTCCGCGTCCGCGACAGAGGGGGGGTTGTACGGAGCGCGCGTGAATTGTTCCAGCAGCGCGTTCACTTTTTTTCGTGTTGTGGGATCAAAGGAAACTTGATGCGAGGCGAGCGCGACATTTTTTTCCGTGACGCGCAATACAGTTTCCGCAACCGCGCGTTGCAATGCCAAATCAAACATGCGCGGCGCGAGACTCATTTTGCTTTTTAGTTCTTCCCGCGCCATTCCCGCGCGCAATGGAAATTGCTTGTGATACGCGGCGAGTTCGCGCGTCATTTTTTCGCGCCAGCGTGTCCACACCGTTTGCGTCACATACAACGGCGCGCGTGCGTCACCCAAAACGATCAGTGTGTTGGACGCGCTGGCTTCTTGAATCGCCGCGCGCGTCGTCGCTTGATCCATCGTCAGCCCTTGCGCGATTTCTTCAAGATTAGACGCGGGATGCGTTTCGACAAATTGCTGCGCGAGTTCCGCGGGTGTGCCTTGTAACGCGCGTTCGAGGTGTTCGATCACTTCGGGACGTTTGCGCTTGTGCCGCGCGTGCGGATGCACTTCGCAAAACCCCCCCCCCCCAACCGTGATGCTCGGCGACGGATAACGCAAAATAAAACGATCTCCTTTCGCTGCAATGACCGCGTTTTTCAAAATCAATTGTGCCCAGCCGCGTCCCCCTTGCGCCAACGCGTCGTGTTCCAACAAACGCACCCGCGCCAACCCCTGTGACGCATACAAAAACATTTCTAGTTCTTGATTGTGCGCGAGGGGTTTCGGCGCGGACTTGAGCCATTCAATTTGCGCGTCCACCATCGTCGTCGGTGTGTAGGTGTCGGGGAGAATCACCACATCGCCGCGCTGTAAATCATCTGTAGCTACATTCGCCAAATTCATCGCCACGCGTCCGCCCGCGCGCGCCGTTTCGATTTTTTGCTTGTGTGATTGCAAACCGCGCACGCGCGAGCGCAAATTGCGTGGCGCAATGACCACATCCTCGCCCACGCGAAAACTTCCATCGCTCAACGTTCCCGTCACCACCGTGCCGAACCCGCTCATGGTAAATACGCGATCAATCGGCAAACGCGGGCGCGCGCGATCTGTTTTTCCCGCGACACGCGCCAAAACATTTTCAAGCGCGATTTGCAATTCATCCAAACCGCGTTTTGTTTTCGCCGAGACGGAAATAATTTCCGCGTCTTGGAGCGCGGTATTTTTCAAAGCTGCGCGAATTTCCTGTTGTACCAAATCGAGCCAGCCCGCTTCAAACGACAAATCCGTTTTGGTGAGCGCAACGACACCGCCTTGAATTTTCAACAAATCAAGAATCGCCAAATGTTCGCGCGTCTGTGGCATGATGCCTTCATCCGCCGCAATAACGAGCAGTGCCACATCAATGCCGCCAACGCCTGCAAGCATATTTTTGATGAACGCTTCATGTCCCGGCACATCCACGAGCGAGATGGTTTCACCGTGCGGCAGCGTGAGCCACGCAAAGCCGAGATCAATCGTCATCTCGCGCGCTTGTTCCTCCTTCAAGCGATCGGGATTGATGCCCGTCAATGCTTGCACGAGCGACGATTTGCCGTGATCTACATGCCCAGCAGTGCCGACGAGACGCATAGGGGAAATGAAAAATGCCTAATGCACAATGCACAATAATTTGCGCGCGCATCAGGCATTAGGCAATGTAACCGAGTGAGTCATGCTTTGTATTTGCAAAAATGGAACTTCCCGACCCTTGACGCGAGACTGACAGAATCTGAATCGGCACCGAACCTGAAAACGCGAATCTCCACGAATCAAAACGCGAATCTCCACGAATTTTTCATGTTCCACGTAATTTCGCGGTGATTCGTTGGGATCCGCAAAGATGTGCGTTTCCCATCCTCTGACTCAGCGAGCAAATCAGTGGGTTGTAAATTTACGGGCGCTTAGATATTTTCCTCCGCAGGGCGCGGCGGCGCGGGTTTTTTCACTTTTGCGCTCGCGCGTTCATTTTCGACGCGCGTGATCAGATCGCTGGCATATTGCTCATAGCGCGAATTGGTGTTGCGCCCATAATCAATTTGCATCCGCACCACGTCCGCGAGAATCGAGAGAAAACGCAAACGATCCCCGTCTGCGCGCTCGCGCATGTCGCGAAATTCTTCCATCACTTGCGGACGCCATTCGTCGAGCGGATCGAAACGCTGCCCAATCGCGCCGATTTTTTTCGACCAATCGTCGCGCATAAATTCCCATTCTTTGGTGGAAACCTCTTCGCGCTTTAGCAGATCTTGCTTGAGCGAGTCTAACTCTTTGCGCGTAAAATCTTCGTTCAATTTTTGGCGCTGCAACAAACGCGGTTCGACCTGTTTCAGCTGCGTTTCGAGTTCGCGCAAAAGAGCGAGATAGCCGCGCGTCTCTTTCGGCAAATCCAAAAGCGGACGCAGTTGCGCGACCCAATCTTCCATCTCGCGCCGCTGCACTTTCATCTGTTCGTTCCATTCCGTCACTTGGCGCTGGCGCGCTTGATCGGAACGGCGCATCGTTTCCAACGCGTCCGCGCGGTCCTGCCGCAAACGATCCGCGAGTTGCTGCACTTCGGCAATTAACGCGCCCGTGCGCCGTACCCATTCTTCGGCGACGAGGATGCGCGCATTCATGCTGTCCATGCGCTTGTTCAATTCTTCAATGCCGCGCAGAAATGCAACTTGCCCTCCTTCGATCCGTTTCAACGAGTCGTGATCGCTTTGAATGTACCGCTGTCCCGAATTGACCTGCTCAATTTTTTGGCTCAACGCTTCCGTCGCCTTGTCGAGCCGATCCCGATCCAACGTCCGCACTTGCAAGTATTCCGCTTCGCGCTGCTGCCCGCGCCGCTCGGCTTGTTCAAACATCAAATTGACTTCGGTTTTCAATTGTGCGAGCGCGCTTTCGATTTGCGAATAGCGCAGCGATTGTCCTTGCACGCGCGCGAGCCGTTCTTCCAAATCTTGTAATCCTTTGGAAAGCCCGTTGATTTGCGACAAATAACTGTCCACCTTGCCGTTGATGTCGGTGAGCGTCACTTTATCGCGGCGGTGTTCTTCGTCGAGCCAGTTCAAGCGTTGAATCGTTTGGTCAGGTGTCATCATGCCTCCGTTCCAGCGGCGTGATTATACAAGCGGAATTGCGAATTGCGAATTGCGAATGGCGAAATAGGAGATGCGATACGCGATTTGCGATACGCAATACGCGCCCCTATAATCGCGTCATGCCAACGCGTGAAGAAATCATCGTTCAAAATATAAAACCATTTTTGCAAGCGAAACAGCATATCGTCGAAATCGGCGCGGGGAATGGACTCGTCGCGCAAAAATTACATGACGCGACGGGCGCAGATTTTACGCTGCTCGATGTGGTGGATTACAACGCCAGCAAATTGCCCATGCGCGTTTTTGATGGCAAAACGCTGCCGTTCGAGGATAACTCTTTTGATCTCGCAATGCTCGTATTCGTCCTGCATCACAATCCCGATCCGCGTCCTGTGATGCGTGAAGCATTACGCGTGGCGCGTGATGGCGTACTCGTCGTGGAAAATGATACGCGCGGAGCGTTGAAAAAAATCGCGACGCGGTTGATTGATTCGACAGAGTATTTGCATCGTGGCGTGCCGCCCTGTTATTTTACAAAATCGTCAGAGGAATGGCGCGCGTTTTTTGAAAACTTGCCCGCGCGCGCGCAAGAGCTACGACGCTTTGAAATCGGATGGTACTGGAAGAATGTGATACTCAAAGTAGAAAAAAGGTCCTGATAAAAAATCAAAAATTTTCTCTGAAAATTTTTGATTTTTTATCCCCAGGTTTCACTCATTGCTTGCAAACTCACATCGTACCTGTACGCAATATCAAAATGCTCATCATCAAATTCCTCATGCCGATACGGAATCCCCGCGCGTTTCAAGCGCGCCACAAACGTCCGCGCGCCAAATTGCAAATTAAATTCATCGCGCAAACCCGCATCCAGAAACAACAATTGCATCGCACGCAGCGCGCTTTCGTACTCCCCAATCAACTCTATCGGATCCCACGCGCGCCAACGCGCCCACACATCCTCTTTCCATTCCCCCGTTTCAAGATCGAACGGCAAATCAAAACCCCACGCGGAATCTACGTTGGGCGAATAACATGCCGCGTAGCCAATCGTTGAAAGAATGTTGTGAAAATCTCCTTTTTTCGGATGCGTGGCGCGAAATGTTTCAATAAATTTTTCCACGCCGCCATATTTTGAAATGGAGCGCAGCATCGGCGCAAAATCAGGACGATAGCACAAATCAAAGTGCATGTCACCGCTGTGACACGCCACCGCGCCAAAAATTTCAGGATGCCGCATCCCCAACATGAGCGCCCCATAGCCGCCCGAACTTTTGCCCGCGACCCCGCGCCGCGCGCGTTCGGGAATTGTGCGATAGCGCGCGTCAATGTGTGGCACGAGTTCCTCAATCAAATAATCTTCGTAGCGCCCTGTGCCTTCCGAGTTGATGTATTGACTCCCTCCATATTTTGTAAAGCAATCGGGCAGCACAACGATCATCGGTTGAATCACATTCGTTGCAATCAAACGATCCAAACGCTGCTGGATATTTTCATCCCAAGCTGACTCATTCAACATCATCGTGCCGCGTCCCGTGAAACCCGCGAGCAAATACGCGGAGGGATAGTGTTTCGATTTGTTGTACGCGGGCGGCAAATAAACTCCGACGCGACGCGTGTGCGGATCGTTGAGAAAATTTCCTTTCAGAGTTTTGCTCTCGTGCAAAATAATTTCGACGCGGCTGCTCATGCCTTCTCCCTTTCTAAAAAAAATGGCTGTCATTGCGACAGCCATCGTGTAATCGAATCCCGCGCAATTTGCCACTGACTCACGGCAGCGCGCGCAAGCGCATGCCTAACCAAATGTAGAACGCGGGGCTGATGAAGATGCCTGTCGCGCCCGCGACGACCAGCACGATCGGATTGGTGGGCGTCAGAATGATGAGCCGCGCGAGGTAAATGACGATGTTGAGAATTCCGACAACGATGGCAAGTGTGCCAAGGCGCGCAGGAAATTTGTCACTGCGGCTCATCAATCGTCCAAAAATCACCAATCCCAAACCCAACAGCCCGAACGTCGCGAGCCCGCGCGGGTCTGCCATGTTGGGATACCCTGCGACGGCAAGTACTTCGGGTGACGGTGGATGCAATTGATTCGCTAAATCGTACGCGCCATGCGTTGCCCCACCCAGCGCGCCTGCGAGGCCAAGCACAAGCCCCAAGAGCGCGTAGGCAGGTTCAAGTTCGCGCAGATTGAAATACAACGCGACCAACACCACAACGCTGAGTAATCCGCCCAGCATCAAAAACAACGATGCCAGCGTCAAGCCGAGATCGGGCGCGACCTTAAAGACATAGAGAATGACAAACGCAACCGAATACAGCGGTCCGCCAACCCCTGCAATGAGTGCGGCAGTGCCTGCTGACTGATTGTATGAAACGCTTTGCATAATGCCTCCTTGTGAACTCTTGTGATGATAGAAGCATAGCACATCGCGCCGCGAATTGCTAGACCAAAAAATGTTCACTTTTTGTTCATTTCAAAACCCGCGACAGGACAAGCCATCGCGCCTACCTTCGCGCGCGTTTTTGCAATTCAAACAATTTATTCAACGCCTCAATGGGTGACAAACTCATCACATCCAGCGCGGCGATCTCTTTGCGTAAATCATCATCGGGCGAAAACAATCGCAGTTGAATCGGCGCGCTTGCTTGTTCGCGCGTGGGCGCGCCATTTTCCAATTCTTGCAAAATTTCTTGCGCGCGATTCACGATGGGACGCGGCACGCCAGCTAATTGCGCGACATGAATCCCATACGATTTATCCGCGCCGCCGCGCACGATCTTGTGCAGGAACACCACACTGTCGCCTTGTTCGACCACCGCGACATTATAATTTTTTACGCGCGGCAAGTACGATTCCAATTCCGTGAGTTCGTGATAATGCGTGGCGAACAACGTTTTGGCGCGCGCTTGCGGATGATTGTGCATGTATTCGATGATCGCGCGCGCAATCGCAATGCCATCATACGTTGATGTGCCGCGCCCAATTTCGTCCAACACCACGAGCGAGCGCGGCGTGCAGTGATGCAAAATGTTCGCCGTCTCAACCATCTCCACCATGAACGTGGACTGCCCCGCGCTAATCGCGTCCTCCGCGCCGATGCGTGTAAAGATGCGATCCACAATGCCCAATCGCGCGGATTCGGCGGGAACGAACGAGCCAATTTGCGCCATGAGTACGATCAACGCGACTTGGCGCAAAAAGGTTGATTTGCCACTCATGTTCGGACCCGTAATCACATGCACCAATTCGTCGAGCGTCAGCGTCACATCATTCGGCACAAATGGCTCGTCGCGCAACCGATTTTCGACGACGGGATGACGCCCGCCGCGAATTTCAATCACACTCTCTTCCACAAGATCGGGACGCACAAAGCGATGCCGAATCGCCACCTCCGCGAGCGCGGAATAAACATCCAATTCCGCGAGCTGCTGCGCGGTTTTCAAAAGCCGCGACGCGTACTGCGAAATTTCGCCGCACCACGCGCGAAACAACGTCGTCTCCAATTCGACCAAACGTTCCTCCGCGTTCAGAATCAATGCCTCGTACTCTTTAAGTTCGGGCGTAATGTAACGCTCCGCGTTCGTCAACGTTTGTTTGCGAATGTAATCCTTCGGCGCTTGCGGCACATTCGGCGTTGTGATTTCAATGTAGTAACCAAAAACTTTGTTGTATCCGACCTTGAGCGATTTGATGCCCGAACGTTCGCGTTCCGTTTTTTCTAACGCTGCAACCCAATCTTTTGCGTTGCGAGATGCGTGCGTGATTGAATCGAGTTCGGCGGAATAATTTGGCGCAATCACGCCGCCGTTCGCAAGGTTCGCGGGGGGATCGGAAACTATCGCTTTTGAAATCAACGCGCTCACTTCGCGCACGTCATCCAATTTCCCCATATTTCCTTCCAGTTCCCGTGACAGTGGAGGTATCGCTTCAAGACTCGCGCCCAATGTCCGCACTTCACGCGGCGACGCGATATTTTGCTGCACGCGATTCGTCAGGCGTTCAATGTCGCCGATCTGTTTTAACAATGCGCGCACGCGTTCCCGTTTCGCGGTATCTTGGAAAAACGCGTCCACGCGATCCAAACGCGCGTTCAACGTATCCCGATCACGCAGCGGCTGCATCAACCATTGTTTCAACAAGCGTCCGCCCATCGCCGTGCGCGTTTCATCGAGAACGCCGAGCAACGATAATTTTTGCCCGCCGCCGCGCATCGCCGCGACGAGTTCCAAATTGCGACGCGTGGGCGGATCAAGTGTCATGAACGCGTCGGTGGCATACACGCGCAGCGCGCGCAGTTGTCCCAGCGCGCCGCGTTGATTTTCTTGGAGATAGCGCACAATGCCCGCAGCGGCGCGCGTGGCGAGGAGCATGCCTTGCAAACCAAAACCGTCGAGGGAACCGACATGAAATTGTTCAAGCAAAATGCGCGTGGCAGCTTCGTCGTCGAGGGGGGAAACGTGCGTAGTGGGATACGAAAACTTTTCGGTTGTGTTTTTCGTGAGGAACAAAACTTCAGCGGGCTGTAGGCGATCCAATTCCATGAGCAAATCGCGCGCGTCCAGTTCCGTCGCCGCAAACTCGCCCGTCGTAATGTCCGCGTGCGCGATGCCCGCGCGTCCTTCTTGAATAAACACGGACGCGAGATAATTATTCGCCTTGTCCTGAAGCAGTGCAGGTTCGACGATGGTGCCAGGGGTGATTACGCGCTGCACTTCCCGTTCCATCAAACCCTTGATCGGTTCGGTGGTGGTCTGTTCAACAATCGCAACTTTATGCCCCGCTTGCACCAAACGCGCGAGATAATTTTCGACGGCGTGGTAGGGAACGCCCGCGAGCGGGATACGTTCGCCGTCGCCCATCTCGCGTCCTGTCAAAACGATCTGGCAAACATCGCTGACGATTTTGGCGTCCTCGTCGAATGTTTCATAAAAATCGCCGAGCCGAAAAAAGACAATCGTTTCGGGAAATTGTTTTTTTATTTGGAGGTATTGGCGGCGGACGGGAGTGGTCATGGGGAGCAATCATAAACGAAAGTGGCGCGCGGCGCAAGGCAACCAAACAGACCACGGGGTTTGCACACTCATTTGTGATTTTTCGAGTCAGAGGATGGAAAACGCGAATCTACGCGAATCTGAACGAATCCAGGCGAAAATTTTTTTGGCTTTTTATGCTTTCGTGGAGATTCGTGTTTTGATTCGCGGAGATTCGCGTTTTCAGGTTTAGCGCATCAAATATGTCGAATTCAACATCACGCGCCGATGCCGCGATTTGCAAAACGCCACACCTTTCGCTACAGTGATGTGCAATGAAAACGGGAACCGCGTGCGGAAAAATTATTTTGTTTGGTGAACACGCGGTCGTGTACGGACGCCCCGCGTTAGCCGTGCCGCTGTCGCAATTGCGCGCGCGCGCGTTTGTTGAAAGGCGCGCGGAACGCGGCATTGTGATTCACGCGCGCGATTTAGGGCGCGACATTTTTTTGAACGATGCCTCTGCCGATGACGCGCTCGCCATGATTACGCGTTTAACGCTCGACAAATTTGGCGTCACGGACAATTTGGAAATTTCGGTAGAGTCGGACATTCCCCTCGCCAGTGGCTTTGGCAGCGGCGCGGCGATTTCAACCGCTATCGTGCGCGCGCTAGGTGCGTATTTTGAAAAATCTCTCGCGCCAGCTGAAATTTCCGCGCTGGTGTACGAGACCGAGAAAATGTATCACGGCACGCCGAGTGGGATTGATAATTCAGTGATTGCATACGAGCAAGCGATTTGCTTTGTCCGTGGGCAAGACATCACGCCGTTCCAAATCGCGCGTCCGTTCACGCTCGTCATTGCGAATACGGGCATTGCGAGTCCAACCAAAATCACGGTTGGCGATGTGCGGCGCGGGTGGGAACAAGACCCGGCGCGTTTTGAAAAAATTTTTGATAACGTTGGCGCGATTGTTGAACACGCTCAAGATGCGTTAGCTCGCGGTGAAAATGATCGTTTGGGTGAATTGATGACGCGCAATCAACGGGCGTTGGAAGAGATGGGCGTTTCGTCGCGCGAGATTGAAAATTTGATTGGCGCGGGAATGCGCGCGGGCGCGGGTGGAGGGAAATTGTCAGGCGGCGGGCGCGGGGGAAATGTAATTTTTTATGTGGCGGAGGAACGCGCGGAGGAGGTGGGGCGCGCGGTGGAGGAGAAGGGCGCGATGGGAGTGATTTTGACGCGGGTTGGCAGCTAAGCTGGCGTGGATTGCAAATCCACGCGCGCAGGTGGCTTTGCAAACCGCGTGGTCTATATCAGCTGTGTTGCGCTTGCATGTACTGGCGCAAAACTTTATTGATGCGCTTTTGGTAGTCTTGGCTTTGGGACTTGAACCACGCAAGGATGTCTGCATCGAGCGCAATCAAATCCTGTGACTGTGGCTTGAAAACGCGCGCGCGTTCAAAGAAGGCATCCGTCAACGGCGGAATATCTGACACATCAATCTCCGCGTCTGACATGGCTTCAAGACCTTTCCAATCAGTCTGCGATTGCTTGCTTGTATTTTTCACGTTCATACTTGATTGCCTTTCGCGCCGAGAGGATACGAATCGTTTCCTCATCAGGTTCTGTATAGATAACGAGTGCGACAGTGTTCCGCAAAATACCGATGGCGATAAATCGCGTTTCGCCGTACTCGTCACGTTCATCAATGTCAATTACAGTGGGGTAATTGAACATATTTGGAATATCCGCAAAATCAATTTTATGTTTGCGAATGTTCATGCGATTCTTGTTTTCATCCCACTCGAATTTCACACCAAAATTTTATCAGGAATGAGCAAAAGCCACAACTTGCATCGCGTATTCAATGCACGCGCGTATATCTTGCACCTCAAGATCAGGATAGTACTCGGCAATATTTTTTTTCAAACGATATTCCCTCTTTGACCAATTCCAGAACATCTTGCACGGGAATCCGCGTGCCTGCGACACATGGTTTGCCAAAGTGAATGTTTGGGTTCACTTGAATTCTATCTCTCATTTTTCATCTCTTTTCTCGTTTCTCGGCGCTAGAGAGCGCCTCCTACGCGCGTTTCACATTTGACCCCTCAATTCTTCGGGGCGGGCTGTTTGACGATTCACGTTTGACGTTTGACATTTCTCGCTTCTCGTTTCTCGTTTCACGCTCCCCGCTTCACCCTCCCCGCTTCACGCCCTTTTCTCTTGCCACCTCACCCAACATCTCTTTCACACTCGCGCGATTCGTCTCTGTCTCTGCGCCGAGCATCCCCGCCAATTCTTCAATTCTCTCTTTCTCTTTCAATACCTCCGCGTGCGTCACGGTACGATCCTCGATGATTGCTTTGCGAATGTGAAAATGCGCGTCGCCGTACGAGGCGATTTGCGGAAGGTGGGTGATGCAGAGAACTTGATGCGCGTTGTGTCCCGAACCATTCATGGAAGCGGTGAGACCCCACAATTTTTTGCCCACGACACCGCCCATACGTCCGCCGATGCCTTGATCAATTTCATCAAAGATCAAGGTGGGCGTGCGATCCGCTGCGCCTAACACAGCTTTCAGTGCCAGCATCATGCGCGACGTTTCGCCGCCTGACGCGATTTTGGCGAGCGGCTTGAGTGGCTCACCGGGATTGGGTGAGACGAGAAATTCCACTTTATCAATGCCGCTTGATTCAAAACTGAAACGTTTGTCGCCGACGATGAGACCGTGCGCGTCCTCGACGCGATTCAGGGCGACGCCGAATTTTGCCTTTTGCATCCCCAAATCTTGCAGCTCGTTCTCAATTTCGCGCGCTAATTTTTCAGCTGCGGTGTTTCGCGCCACAGATAATTTTTCCGCCAGCGCGCCCGCTTCATGCACCAGTTTATCTTCGATCTCTTTCAATTCCTTGATCCGTTCTTCCGCGTTTGTCACCGCGTCCAATTCTTGCTGCGACGTTTTGCCAAATTCCAACACCTGCTCCAGCGTGTCGCCGTATTTGCGTTTCAGGCGAAAGAGGAGATCGAGACGATCTTCGATCTGTTCGAGCCGTTTCGGGTTAAATTCGATGCTGTCGCGATACCCGCGCAGGGTGCGCGCGAGATCATCCATCAACGCGCCCACGCTTTCAGATTGCTCGAGCGTCGCTTGCATTTCGGGATCATATTTTTGCAAACCGCGCACAGCTTGAAGAGCTTGATTTAAAAGATCGAGCGCGCCTTTCTCATCTTCCGCGCCCCCGTACAACGCGTTGTACGCGTCATCCGCCAGCGTCGCGCGCGTTTCCGCGTGCGCCAACAAGTCGCGTTCCGTTTTCAATACTTCTTCTTCACCGAGTTTCAATTTCGCGTCGTTGATCTCTTGAAGAATAAACGTGAGACGATCAATTTTGCGCGCCGTTTCACGCGCGTCTTTTTGCAAATCGCGCAACTCTTGGCGCACTTTTCTCAAGTGCCGCACCTGCTTTGTTACCTCGGCGCGTTGTTCCCACAAATTGCCGAAGCGATCCAAAAGATCAATGTGTTCTTTGGGACGCAGCAGCGAAAGATGTTCGCTCTGTCCGTGAATGTCAACGAGCTTGTCGCCAATCTGCTGCAACACCGCGCCCGTTACGGCGCGCCCGTTAATGCGTCCCGTTGCGCGTCCCGCGCGATGCAATTCGCGCGCGAGAATCAACGCGTCGTCTTCGAGCGTGATGCCATTTTCTTCCAGCTGGGACGCGAGCAATTCGCGCGCAATGCCATTCAAAAGAAAAATGCCCTCGACGCGCGTTTCCTCTGCGCCCGCGCGAATCAATTCACTTTGCGCGCGTCCGCCCAAAAGTAAACCGAGCGCGTCGAGGATGATGGATTTGCCCGCGCCGGTTTCACCCGTGAGAACGTTGAAACCGGGCGCGAATTTGAGATGCAGTTGTTCAATGATGGCGAGATTGGTGATGGTAATTTCGGCGAGCATGGTGGATAGCGTATCGCGTATCGCTTATCGCTGTGGGGACGAGAAGCGAGAGGCGAGAAACGAGAGATGTTTACGCGCGCAATCGCGCATACAACGTGCTGGCGGCGAGCGCGAGAAAAATCCAAAAGCCGATGTTGGCGATGGCGCGCGCTAAAAGTTCGGGGCGACCTGCCACCACAAAGGGCAGATAGGGCGCAAATAAGACGATGAGCGCGCCGATGACGAGCGCGACACAAGAAACGAGCGCGAGATAGCGCCCGCGTCGTTTTGAAATGACGCGGCGAATCGCTTCAGAAATAATGCCGCCCGCGATCGGTCCGACAAAAATTGCAATGAGCCAAAAACCGATGAGGGAAATGCCAAAGCCGCCGATTGCGCCCAACACAACGGCAATGATCGAGGCGAGGATGTAATCCAACGTCGTCGCGGTGTAATAGCCCGCGCGCTGCTGCCCTAAACATTCTTTGCAGCGATAACCAACGGGTGTCCGCTGAACACATTTGATGCACATCGGTCTGTCGCATTTGTTACAGCGCAAAAGCGTTTCCGTTTGAGGATGATTCGTGCAAAAGGTTTGGGTTTGAGTTGTTTCGTTTGCGAGTGTCATAGGTTTGCTTTCATTAGAACATATATTCGTGCGTTATTTTACCACAAAAATTTGTGGGGAATGGCATTGTCAAAATTGCTCAAGCTGCAACTGTCGGACCGAATCGTGAGTGGGTTCTAAATCCCGAGAAGAGTTGGTTGGGGCAAGATCACGATAGATCGTAGCTGCAATTCTGAAAGCCAGATTTACAGGGACTGCATTCCCAATCATTTTGTAACCGGAATTTAAGTTAGTATAGTCAAAAGAAAATGTATCGGGAAATGTTTGAATTCGCGCACACTCTCGAATGGAGAGACGACGACACGGCGCGGGTGTATTTGGATCAAAAATACGTTGATCCTTTTGAACAAGAATCATGGGAGCTGCCTGCGGATGCAGCGGAGCATGCCGCCCGCTTGCTTGAATCGTGAATGATTGTTGGTCCCAGCTACGCACGCGATTTCTCGACAGGTATATCGTCGAGAACCCGCCCACGAAAAATTCGTGATTGGATGGAGAACATGCCTTTCCATTCGTTTTATTACCATTGCGCGCGGGGATTGCCGTGTCCTTCAAATCCCAGATAGTTTCACGCAACGTTGGAATATGAAAGTCAGGCAAAGGAGTTCGAAACAATCGTTTCAAATTTTTTTGATAGCCGATGAAAAATACACGGGCACGCTTTTGCGGAACATTGTAGTGCATCGCATTGAGTGTTTCGACCTTTATGTTGTAGCCGGCATCTTCGAAAAGGTTGATGATTTCTTGATACGCGCCGCGATGTCTTGGCGCAAGCATACCGGGGACATTTTCCGCAAGGAAAAAGAGGGGCTGTTTATCGCGCAAGACGCGAATATATTCGTAGAAAAGCGTGCCCCGTTTATCTTGTATTCCGCGTCGTGAGCCAGCTTCACTCCAACTCCGACACGGAGGACCACCAACGATCCCAACGCAATTTGGAATCTCTTCCGAAGGGATATTTAAGATGTTACGGCGATCCAGAAAGACGGAAGGATGATTTTCCTCGAAGGTCTGCCAGATCTCTTTATCGTATTCGTTAGCCCAGACTAATTGAAAGCCGGCTCGAATAAAGCCGAGGTCAAGACCTCCGCAGCCGGAAAAGAGAGAGACAATTTCCATATCTAGATTCTCGTTAGATCAAAGCTACTTTTCCTTTTGAAGACATGTAGATTTCCCTTTCCTGTGATGAGGTTGCGGACGAGGAACTGCAAACTTGATAAAGTATAGCATAGACGCGGAGGCATTAACCCCCAGTGATTACCCACAACGCGTAGAAGGCGTTCTCTAACGCCGAGTCGGTCGCGTTAGCAAGTGGAGTTCACTTGCGAACGCTCCCTACGCGAGATGTGGGTAATCACCAGATTTTCACCCTTGCAATCCAATCGAGGACGAGTAGAATACAAAAAAACCAATTTGTCGGAATAATTTAAATGATCAAGATTACACGCTCTCCCGAGCTCTTAACCGAAACAATCGAAACCGCGCAAGAATTCCTATGGACCGTTTCGTTCCAACTGACTGACGACTCAATTATCGACGCGCTCGTCAAAGCGGAATCACGAGGGGTAGATGTTCGTGTAATCACTTTGCCTGTTGACAGCTATAACGATCCTTCCTTGCGTGAACACCTCGCGGCAAAACATCAACAGTTAACAGGCATTTCTTACTGTACATGGGAAGTCGGCGATCCATCTTTGACGAATAGTTCCCAGAGCGGTCAACAACGTGGCGGCGGTGGTGACAAGTGGTACTCACTCCACGCGAAATTTATTGTGTCCGAAAAATATGCGCTTGTCTTGTCAAAGAATTTGAATCAAGGTAATGAATGGGAAGCGTACTACCGCTCTGAATCACTTGGGCAGATTCGGTTATTCCAACGCAAATTTACGCAAGCCCATAATCTTTTCTGTGCACCCAGTGACACCGATCCGCACATCAGTGGACAACTCTTTGACAATTTAGATTCAAAGTTGCAGCGCAACTTGAGCGAGACCAATCGTTTTCTGGTCCCGGGTTATTCAGCAGATTTGATACCGATAGATACGACTTTGAGCGAGGGACTGTGGCTCACGCCTTTCGATGCGGTAGCGAGGTTGCTCATTTATCAGCTTTTCGATCACGCGACCAAGTTTATTTGGATCGCCGGAGAAACATTGACTGATTCTGATTTGGTCAAAAAGATCCAAGCGCGCAAGTTAAACACGCCTGACCTCGATGTCCGAATTATTGCGGGTGGATTGCCGCGAGATGTCGGCAGAAGAATATCATAGCAAGGCGACAGATGAGGTAAGAGCAATGGCATTAAGTTAGTGGATTCGACGCTTCAGCGGGTCCGTTGGTCGAGTCAGGAACCTGCTAAAGCATAGAATCCAACATCACACTCCCCGCTTAACTTAATGCCATTGGAGGTAAGAGAGTTATTGCGTGCCTTGAATGTAACCGCAAGACCTGCCACAAGAAAATTATTAGGGCGAATTCAAACCGCGCTTCAACGTCGGCGCATTGCAGAATTCAATCGCGTTTTGCAATTCGCGCGCAAGATTCAATCCAAGAGTGATACACACGTGTTGACGACTGGTCATGTAATCGCAGGTGTGATTCTGTGGCAATTGGAAAAGTCGGCACTGACGCGTGAAAATTTGGAACGAGTCGTAATCGAGATGGTTGCCACTGACAATGAGATTGAACAGGCACTCCACTATCTAAAAGATGACCTTGAAATCATTAAAGAGGAACATGGGCTCTTGTCGCTCAATGCCCTTACTTTGTTCCCATCATAGGAATTGGCATCGTCAATTGTTTGACTTGGGCATTTTTTGAATCAAGCTCAGCCGATTTTCCCCAAATCACATTCAGCTTTTCAGTAAAGCGATAATAGGCAAAAAGATTCTCCAAATCGTCGGCGCGCCGTAAATGCTCTATGCGCGCACAGATAGCACTTGCATTTTGTGGGTCCAGCTCGATGGCAATTGAGGGGCGTTGTAGCTGCTGTGCGACTGTGTTTGTGGTACCTGTGCCGGCGAACGGATCACACACCCAATCACCCGGATTTGTGGAAGACAAGATAATGCGCGCGAGTAAGGCAACCGGCGCTTGTTGTTCGTGAAACCGTTTGCCATTCGGATGGCGTAATGATTCATCCCCGGCAAAATACCCCGAAGTCAGCTCACGAATATCATCCCAAACATCTGTAAGATACGTCCCATTCTCGCGGTCGTATTTGTGTTCCGGCGCGCGCGGCGGATCGATCCGTAAGCGATGAAAGACGCGCGCGCGTTCCCCTTTTGTTGCAAAGGCGATTACTTGATACGCCTTGCCATAGCGGCTTGTGCCGGGAACAGCGGAAGATTTTTTCTTCCAAACAATCAAATTTTGTAACGTCCAACCTGCCTTACGGATGCATCGCAGTACCTCCTCTGTATTTTTTTCGCGCTGCATAAAATACAGCGCGCCCCCTTCTGTAGCCAAGTCCCATATCCTGCGACATACGACGCGCATCCAATCCCAGTACATCGCCGGCGGCAAATTATCATCATGATGTTTGTATGTTTTTCCTTGATTAAACGGTGGGTCAAGAAAGGTTAGCGCGATCCCGGAATTTTGAACGAAACCTTCAATCTCGCCCAGGCGCAGAATGTCATCACAGCGACCCGAATAAATGTGAGTTGGAATCCCTGTTCTCGCAAGCGGCTGGCGCGATTCGTTCACAGTGCGTTTCTTTGGCATGTTTGGATTATATCAAGATTTGGAATTATTGAGCTTTGACTAAATAATGTCCGCGCGAAACCTCAAATCGCTCTATTTTTGGAGAAAATTTATGCGCGCACCCGGACATTAATTAGTCAAAAGTCAGTAAGAGCATTAAAGAACTTGTCACCCAACAGTTATTTTTCTCCCTTGCCATTTCATATTGAAAGAGTAAAATGACGCAGGTTTTCACAATGGCATATCTCTCGGAACTCATCGGTCGCGCCGTGCGCGATCATCGCGGGCAAACGTTGGGACGCCTGCACGATTTACTCATTCTCCCCGAAGAGAAATCGGAATATCCGCGTGTGGTCGCGCTCGCCTTGCAAAATGGTGGAGGCGAACCGAAATTGATCGCATGGCGCGGGACGGAAGATTTGGCGGGCAATGTGATCGTGATGCAGACCGAACCGCAAACGTACGAGGAAAGCGGACAAGAAATTTTTCTCGCGCGCGATGTAATGGACAAACAGGTGATTGATGTGGAAGATCATCGCATGGTGCGCGTGAATGATTTGGAATTGGGGCGCATTGGCAGTGACTATCGCTTGATCAATGTGGACATTGGCGGGCGCGGACTGTTACGGCGTTTGGGGATGGAAGATTTTGTCGAAAGCGTCGTCGAAAAATTTAATCGCCAAATTCCAAACAATTCCGTTTCGTGGAGTGACCTTTCGTTCCTGCCCGATGTTGGCGTGCGCGTGAATGTGCCGCGTCAAAATTTGAACGAATTGCATCCCGCCGATATTGCCGAAATTTTGGAAGATGTTGGTCCGCGTGTGGCGGGGCAACTGATGCGCGAGTTGGGCGATGAAAAAATCGCGGACACCTTGTCAGAACTCGAAACGGATTTTCAAGCCGAAGTATTGGATTCGTTTCCTGAAGAACGCGCGGCAGATATTGTTGAGGAAATGGAGCCCGATGAAGCAGCTGATTTGTTGAACGAACTTGAACCCGAAAAACGCCAGGCGGTTTTGAATTTAATGGAAAGAGAAGAACGCGAAGATGTGCAAGAATTGTTGGCACACGGCGAGGATACAGCGGGCGGTTTGATGACCACCAATTATGTGTGGGTGCCGCCGCATCTCACCGTCGGCGAAGCGCTGGAACATTTGCGAAATGATCCGGATGCCAAAGAAGCGGAAACGATTTATTATGTGTATGTGCTTGACGAGCAAGAAAAATTGTTGGGCGTTTGCTCTTTGAGCGATATGGTGTTGGCGGAGCCCGCGCTGCCGATTGAAAAAATTATGCACGCCGATCCGGTGTACGTCGAATTGGCTGCGCCGCGCGATGAGGTCTTGGAAGAAATTTCAAAATACAATTTGCTGGCTGTGCCCGTCGTCAACGAGGACAATCAGTTGCAAGGGATCGTCACAGCTGACGACGCGCTCGAAATGATTTTGCCGCAAGAATGGAAAGTGAAACTCCCGCGTCTCTTTCGCTAACAAAAAATTTTCACGAAAATTTTTTGTTGGCGCGATTCTCAAATGCAGTTGCGGAATGTCCTCCAACGGCTTGTCCCGCGCCGCGCCTCTGGCGCGCGCCGCGTATTGCCGCGCGTCCGCATTCTGGCATTTCTCGCGCTTCTCGGCCCTGGGCTTGTCTCTGCGATTGCGGGCGATGACGCGGGCGGCATTGGCACCTATTCTGTCGTCGGCGCAAAATATGGGTATGAATTACTTTGGGCGCTCGTCATTGTCATTATCGCGCTCGCCATCGTTCAAGAGATGACTGCGCGGCTCGCGGTGACAACCGGCAAAGGGCTTGCGGATTTAATTCGGGAAGAATTTGGGGTACGCACCACCGCGTTCGCGATGCTGGCGTTATTCATTGCCAACAGCGCGGTGACGATCAGCAACTTTGTGGGGATTGCAGCGGCGAGTGAATTATTTGGCGTAAATCGCTATTTCAGTGTGCCGCTCGCCGCGATTGCCGTGTGGTACATTATCGCGCGCGGAAATTACAAGGTCGCCGAAAAAATTTTTCTCGCGCTTTCCGCCGTACTTGTCGTGTACATCTTTGCCGCGTTCCTGGCACAGCCCGATTGGAATGCAGTGGCGCGCGGCACATTCATTCCGACAATTCGCGCGGACCGCGATTTTATTTTGCTGGTCATCGCTGTCATAGGCACAACGATCAGCCCGTACATGCAATTCACCTTGTCCGCAGCAACGCTGGACAAAGGAACAAAACCCGAAGAATATCGCTTTGTCGTCTGGGAGACCGTGATTGGCGTTTTGTTGAGCGGGGCGTTCGCCTATTTCATCGTCATTGCCACGGGCGCGACGCTGCACGTCAACGGCATCACTCAAATCGAATCGGCGGAACAAGCCGCGCGCGCGTTAGAGCCGATTGCAGGGCCTCTTGCCGAAGCATTGTTTGGCATTGGACTTTTGGGCGCGTCGTTTCTCGCTGCCTCCATTCTGCCCCTCTCGACAACCTACGCGATTTGCGAAGCGTTTGGTTGGGAACGCGGTGTCAATCAAGAACGCGCCGACGCACCCATTTTTTACGGCATCTACACCGCGCTAATTGTGATTGGCGCAATCGTCGCACTCATTCCGGGCTTGCCTTTGTTTCAAATTTTTGTGTACGTCTATTTGCTCAACGGTATTTTGCTGCCCGTGCTTTTGATTTTGATGCTGCGCCTCGCCAACAAGAAACGCTTGATGGGCGCGCATGTCAATTCGCCCTTTGCCAACGCGTTAGGATGGGGCATTACTATCGTATTGATTGTGTTGACGGCGGCGCTCGTGCTTGCGACAATTTTTCCGATTTGATCAACGACTCGAATTACTTTGCGGATCGTCCGGTGGCAGCTGCGGACGACGGAGTTGACGAAAAAAACTCTTGCGCTTTTTTTCAATCCATAATCGTCCGCGATAATCGAACGTGAATTTTGGATTGCCCTTTGGGGCGATTTCGAGGGGTCCTTCGGGGAGGATGGGTTCGGAGTCGTCGGGTTCGAGAGAATCAATTTCGGAAACCGCAAGTGGACTTGTTGGCGCGGTTTCGTTTGTGGCGATAGAAGGTTCGAGTGTGGGGGCGGGGACAGTCGCTTCCGTTTCGAGCACCGCAATTGTTTCATGGGTGGTTGGCGCGCTTGCTGTTTCAACATTGTTGCCATTTTCAAGAAATGGCGCAGCAGCAATTTCTGCAATCTCTGTCCGCGCGGTTTCGATTGTCGTTGGCACGACGCTCTCTGCGATTGCTGTTGGCGCGACAATTTCATGACTCACACCCTTTGTTTCAAGCAAGACATTTTCATTCACGACAACGCGTTCGACCTCCACCGCGCGCGCGTGCGCCAACGCATCGGTGGTTTCGTGCGCGAGTTCCTCCAAAATCTCCGGTGATCCAAATTCCCGCGTTTGGAATAAAATAATGACCAGATACGCGCCGAGGGGGACGGCAATTAGAACCAGAAAAGTTTCGTTCACGCGCGCGATTATAATCAAGAGTGGGGAAAAGATAAAGTGATTCAAAATTTTCGCATCGGACACTATACCGATCTGGTAAATATCACGGGCTGTACCGTCGTGCTTGCGCCGCCCGAGGGCGCGGTGGGCGGCGTGGATGTGCGCGGTTTTGCCCCCGGCACGCGCGAGACTGACCTGTTGGGCGCGGGACATTTGGTCGAACGCGCCCACGCGGTTGTTTTGTCGGGCGGCGCGGCGTTCGGTCTCGACGCGTCGAGCGGTGTTGTGCAGTATCTTGAAGAAAACAATATCGGGTACGACGTTGGCGTTGCGCGCGTCCCCATTGTCGCGAGCGCGGTGTTGTTTGATTTGGCGATTGGAAATGCCAAAGTGCGCCCGAATGCCAAAAATGGATATGACGCGTGTGTGAGCGCCAGCGCCGCGCCGATTGCTGAAGGCAGTGTTGGCGCGGGCACCGGCGCAACGATTGGCAAGGTGTTGGATATGGAACACGCGACCAAAGGAGGCATCGGCTACAGCGAACGTGTGCTTAGTAATGGAATTACGGTGAGCGCGATCGTGGCGGTGAACGCCTTGGGCGATGTGATTGATCCTGCAACCGGGAAAATTGTCGGCGGCGCGCGCAGCGCGGAGGGCAGGTGGGCGGACAGCGGCACGCTCGTTTTGCATGATCGCGCGGCACAACAATTTTTGTTGCAAAACACAACGATTGGCGTCGTGATGACGGATGCGATGTTGAATGTTGAACAAGCGAACATCATCGCGAGCATGGCGCACGATGGGATTGCGCGCGCGACGCGCCCGTCGCACACTTTGTTTGATGGCGACGCATTGTTTGTCTTGGCATCGGGCGCGCGCAGCGAAGGCGATGTGACGATGTTGGGGCATGCCGCCGCTGAATGTGTGGCGGACGCGATTCTGCGCGGCGTCAAACGCGCGCGTTCGTTGGGCGGTGTGCGCGCGTGGACTTCGGCATAGAGGATTGACGTGCCACGCACTTCCGCAAGTGCGTGGCACGTCAATCCTCGGCGCAAGCACAATGCCCGCAATCCTCGTCTTTGACATTGGCAATCAACACATCAACATCGGCGTCTTTGAAAAAGATGTGCTGCGCGCCTCGTGGCGCATTTCGACGCGCGTCGAAGGGACGCCCGACGAATACGCGGTGTTGTTGAATACGCTGCTGCGTCAATCAAACGGCGGTTACGAATTTAGCGGCGGCATTATCGCGTCCTCTGTGCCGCCGATGGTTCCCGCCTTTAATGAATTGTGCCGCGCGCAGTTTGGCTGGAGTCCCCTCGTCGTCAGCGCGGGCGTGAAAACGGGCATCAAGATTCGCACCGACAATCCGCGTGAAGTGGGCGCGGATCGTGTGGCGAACGCGTTAGCCGCGAAAACATTGCACGGCGCGCCCGCCATCGTGATTGACTTTTCGCCGATCACCATTTTCGACGCGGTGAACGCACCAGGCGAATATGTTGGGTCTGCGATTGCGCCCGGTTTGAATATCAGCGCGGACGCGTTATTTCGTTCCGCCGCGCAATTGTTGCGCGTCGAACTCGCGCCGCCCGATCCGATTTCCCCGATTGGAAAGAATACGACCAATGCCGTGCGCGCGGGCTTGATTTATGGTTACGTCAGCATGATCGAAGGCATGGTCACGCGTTTCAAAAAAGAATTGGGCAATGACGCGCGCGTGATTGCGACGGGGGAACAGATTTCGCTGGTGGTGTCCGAAACGCGCGTGGTGGATGTAAAGGATGAACAATTGACTTTGCGCGGCTTGCAGTTGATCTATGAATTGAACAAAAAGGCAAAGTAATTTACAATACGGCAGAATCACCCTGAAGTGATTCAAATCGTTCCCATTCGTCTTGTCCGTCACCGCCGTCATCTTGCGCGGTGATTTTTTTGCAGGAGAAAGCTCCGATGTCACGCGTGACAAATTTAAGATTCCGCTCTTTTGCTCTACTCCTCGTCGCGTTTCTTGCTCTCCTCGCCGCGCTCAAACCTTCTCCCACGTTTGCCGCGCTGGGCTTTGTCGGCAATATGTTTCCGACAGGCGGTTCCACCAACACCATCACGCCCGCAAGTAATTTTGATGTTTATGTGCAGGTATATAAAGCGGGTGTCACAGAGCCCGGCGGACAAGGTGCGAACATTTCCTGCACGCTCGCATGGGGCACGGTTGGATATTTTGGGGGCGCGTGGAGTAACACCACAAATACGCCGATGGTGTACAACACCCAAATCGGCAACAACGACGAATATCGCGGAACGATTGCGCCAGCTGTCGGTTTGTACGAATTCACCGCGTTTTGCACAGACCTGACGGACAGCGCGACAACCTATCAGGGCAATGGCAACGGCAAACTCATTATCAAAACGTCCGGCACAAATTCGTGCAGTGCCGCCGCGCAAAATGACAACAATGTTTTTTACAACGGCTTGAATCACGACACCTTTTCGACAACGTATCGCAATCCCGGCGGACCCGTCACAACCGCGCAAGGGACGGTGACGCTCAAATTCCGAACGTGCATGAACGACTTGAATCAACAGCCATACCTGCGCGTTTTTGATTTGAAAAACAACAGCGCAATTCTTTCGCCCGGCGCGGCGAACGCGCGCATGAGTTTTGATAGTCACGCGAACGCGGCAGGCATCGGCGATGTGACACTGTGGTCATTCACGCTTGACATTCCCACAACGATCAACATTTATTATTACGTCTTTCGCGCGAACGACGGCTCAGGGCAAGGATTTTATCGCGCGCTCAATAAAAATGTGTGGAGTGGCGGGGTGAGTAATCCCGGCGGGCAAGGGCAGAGCGAAGCGACTCAAAGCACCGCCCACGACAATTCCTTTCAGATCACGATTTACGATCCCGCGTTCAGTGTGCCGTTGTGGATGCAAAAAGGGATCGTCTATCAAATTTTTCCTGACCGTTTTCGCGATGGGAATACAAGCAACAATCCCGCCGCGGGACGTTTCTTTTATAACGAAGCGGGCGGCACGATTTTTCGTTCCAACACCGCGACATGGAATACAAAAATTTGTGATCCGCGCGGCATTGTTGCGCCCATCTGCCCCGGTTCGTACAGCAACAATTTTTATGGCGGCGATTTGAGAGGCATCACCGACAAGATCAATCAAGGATTCTTTGACAATCTTGGCGTGAGCGTCCTTTATCTCAATCCAATTTTCCGTGCGCCTTCGAACCACAAGTACGACACCGCCGACTATCTCACGATTGATTCCGATTTTGGGACGCTGACTGAATGGAATTTGCTTGTCACTGCGGCGGACGCGCACAACATCAAAATAATTCTCGACGGTGTATTCAATCACACCTCATCGGACAGCACGTACTTTGATCGCTACTTTCGTTACAACGCGTCAGGCACGCTCACCAGCCCAGGCGGCATCGGCGCGGATGATGACAGCGGCGCGTGTGAAGCTGCAGGTTCGTCCTATCGTTCGTGGTTTTATTTGCCGCACACGGGCGCGGCGGGACGCGATGGCGATCCGGGTTCTGGCGCGCTCGCGTTGTGTGATCCGATCAGTGGGGGAACGACAACGTATGAAGCGTGGTACGGTTATTCGTCATTGCCAAAATTGCAGGCGAACAGTTCTGCGGTGCGCGATTTGATCTGGTCGAATGGACTGAACTCGGTCGGTCCGTATTGGACCGACAAGGGCGCGGATGGTTGGCGATTCGATGTGGGCGCGGATGTGGATCAAGGTCTCTCCTCGCCGACGAATACGTACTGGGAGGGTTTCCGCAGCGCGGTGCGCGCGGTGAATAGTCAAACGCTCACACTTGGCGAAGAGTGGGACGATTCGTCCAAGTGGCTGCTCGGCAGTGAGTGGGACAGCGTGATGAATTATCGTTTTCGCGCGGCAGTGATGGCGTGGCTCTCTACAGGATGCGCGGGCGGAAATGGTTGCAACGGCGGCACAGAATTTTCAGAAAACGACAGCAACGCGGGCAGCAGCAGCGGCTCGATTGCGTACTTGAGTCCTTCGCAATTCAACGCGCGCCTGCGAACGATTGCGGAAGATTATCCGCCGATGGCGTGGAAGGCGATGATGAATTTGCCGGGTTCGCACGACACCCAGCGCATTCGTTTCATGTTGAAAAAGATCAATAACGACAGTGACAGCGCAGCTGTGCAGCGCATGAAAGAGTGGTGGCTGTTTGCGTTCACGTATGCGGGCGCGCCAACGTTGTACTATGGCGACGAAATTGGTTTGTCGCAAGATGGGGTCGCATCGGGTGGAACGTATCAAGATGATCCGTACAATCGCGTGCCGTATCCGTGGGAGGATACGCCCGGCGATCTCGCGGCGGATACAACAGACCTGCTTGTCTTTCAACGCAAGATGGCGTCCCTGCGGTTGTCGTACCCTGCGCTCCAAGATGGCGATGTGCAGCACGGCATCGTGATCAATGACGCGCAAAAATTGTACGGCTTTGCGCGCACGAATGGATCGCAAACCGCGTTGATCGTTTTGAATCGCGACGGCGCATCTCACAGCGTTTCGCTCACGGGCTTGAACGCGTCGCTGTACAATTTATCGGATGGCACGGTGTTGGTCGAAACGATCAACGGCGGGACGGTCACGGTCAGCGGCGGAAGCATTACGGTCAATGTTGACCCAACATGGGGTGTCGTGCTGCTCGAGCAAAATAAAATCAACACCCCTGTCGCGCCACAAAATTTTACGGTTACGTCAACGGGCGTGCCAAATGTTTTGCAATGGAAACCTTCGGTGACAGATACGGGCAGCGCGCGTGAGCTCGCGACAAGTTACACGATTCATCGCAGCGCGCTCCCCAATTTTACGCCGGATGGCAGTAATCAAATCGGCACGCTCACGCCGCCCGCGTTTGGCACGGCGAATGGGAAATTGCAATACACCGACTCGAATCCGCCGCTTGTCCACGCGCCCAACGCGATCAATTATTACGCGGTGTGCGCTCTCAACGCGGCTGGCAAACAAAATTGTGCAGCTGCTTCCGCGCCCACCGGAAATCCCGCCTGTCCGATTTTGGATCGTCCTGCTTTGCTCGCCCCAGCGGATGGCGCTACGCTGGACGAGAACCGCGTCACACTCGATTGGAGCGATTCCAATTGCATCGCCAAATATAATGTGGTCGTGCGCACCGACTCCAAAAAGGGTGTTCGCGTCGAGCGCGCGAAAAAATTGGACGTATCCGAATATAGGACGAAAAAATTAGACGCGGGGAAAACGTATTTTTGGCGCGTCAAGAGCTGCGCGGGCGACCTATGTCAGCAGTCGGAATGGTTCAAGTTCACGCTCCCATAAGCCAAACCGCCCGCGCGGCTGGATTTGTAATCCGCGCTGGATTACAAATCCAGCCGCGCAGGCGCGGTTTTGGAACTCGCGCGCCCTATTTTTCGTCAATACCATGTTCGTCCGTGCGCGAGCTGCATGGCTTTTGCCATTGCTACCCAAATGCTTTAGAATGGCGCACGCCCAAGCAAGACCCCGGCATTGTCAAGTACCAAAAGGAACCGCACTATGAAGCGAACGATCCCTCTACTTTTTCTCATCGCGTTCAGCATCATCCTCGCTGCATGTCAACAGCAAACCCCAACGCCGACTCCTTCCGCCGGCGCAAGCAGACCGAACGTCATTATCGTCGCGCCCCCAAGCAACGCGAATTTTCAAACGGGCGATGAAGTCAAAGTTCAATCCACCTCGGCAGACGGCGAAGGCATCGTCCTTGTCGAATTGATCGTGGATGGGCAAACGCTGCAAAACAGTCCGACGCCCAATGGACAACCCCAACAACAATTTTCCGTAATTCAAGCGTGGACCGCTACGACCGCAGGCACGCACACAATCACCGTCAAAGCCACCAACGCGCGGCTTGGGACCGGTGAAGCCAGCATCACCATCAACATTGCGCAACGCGTCGCGCAAGCCACCGCGACCTTGGTGGTGAACAACACGCCGATTCCCACCGCTACGCCATTGCTCGCCACCGTAACACCAAGCGCGCCAACCACTTGCACTCTTGCGTCCACATTTATCGCGGACGTGACGATTCCCGATGGCACGGTCATTGCGCCCGGCGGCTCGTTCGTCAAAACATGGGCGATCCAAAATTCGGGAACCTGCACCTGGGGCGGTGGTTACAATGTGGTTCTTGTTGCCGGTGAAACATTCGGCGCATCTTCACCCCAACCGATACCGCCTGCAAATCCCGGCGACACCATCAACGTTTCGGTCAACATGATCGCGCCCAACTCGCCCGGTTCTCATTCGAGCGTGTGGCAATTGCAAGCGTCGAATGGCGTGCCCTTTGGCACAAAATTTGATGCCGTGATCAATGTTCCCGGTGCGCCCACCGCGCGTCCGCCAACGCAAGTTCCACCAACGAACGCGCCCCCGGTTGGCTGCAATGGCGCGCCGGTCTTTGCGGGCTTTGCCGCGAATCCGCAAACGATTAACGCGGGACAATTTGTGACATTGAGTTGGGGCAAGGTGAACAATGCGAACTCGGTGTTTCTCACCTCGCCGAGTGGCACGCAAGGCGTTGGCACGCCCGGTTCCACTACAGTGCAGCCCTCGCAAACGACAACCTACACGCTCACCGCGTATTGCAACAATGTTCCCGCGCAGCTTCAAACTACCGTCACTGTGAGTGGTGGTGGTGGTGGTTGCAACGGCACACCGCGCTTTAACGGATTCTATGCCAACCCACAAACGATCTCATCGGGACAAGAGACGACATTGAATTGGGGACTGGTGCAAAACGCGAACGCGGTCTTTTTGCAATACCCTGATCGGAGTGAAGGCATCGCGTCACCCGGTTCGCGCAATGTGCGACCAAGATCGACCACAACCTACACCCTCGTCGCGCATTGTGGCAACAATCAAGCCTCCATTTCGACAACGGTCAATGTGAACGGCGGCTGCAATGGCGCGCCGCAGTTCAACGGCTTTACCGCGAATCCGAGTACGATTCAAAAAGGACAATCGAGCACGTTGAATTGGGGCATTGTCACAAATGCAACCTCGGTGGTGCTGCAAACGCCAAACGGCAATAGCGGGGTGGCGACGCCGGGACAAATCAACGTCTCGCCGCAATCCACAACCACGTACACCCTGATCGCGTACTGCAACAATACTTCCAAAACGCTCGCGGTCACGATCAAGGTCAACAGTCCTGCGCCGACGCCGACGCCAACGCCCGCCGCGCAAAACAGAATCAATAGCGTGAACGTTTCAAGAAGTCAAGGCGTCTTTACCGTCACCGTCAATTATTTCTGGAATGGCGAAGCGTCACCGGTGCGAATGGAAGCCGTTGGCACAAATGACGGCGGGGGCACTGCCACCACAACCGATTCGCGCAACATCATTGCCGGCTTTGTCAAAAACGTAACGCTCACGATACGCCGCAACGACAACGGCGTGCCGCGCACCTTTACCGCGTGCATGGTCGGCAGGGGCAACACCGAACTGATCTGTAAATCGGTGCCTGCGCCATAAGGTAAGTAATGAAACGACCCCGCGCGCGCGGCTGGATTTGTAATCCAGCCGCGCGCGGGAGCGAATGAAATGAAAACGGGAAGGTCAGCGAAGCAAGTATCGCCCCTTCCCGTTTTTTATAGGAACATGAACGAAATTCCCCTCCGCCCCGCGTGGGTTGAAATCAACACGCGCGCGATTGAAAACAACACGCGCCGTCTCAAACAAATCATTGGCGCGCAAACCGAGCTGATGGCGATGGTCAAAGCAAACGCGTATGGACACGGCGCGGTGGAATCCGCGCGCGCGGCATTGCGCGGCGGCGCGACATGGCTTGGCGTGTATGCAGCTGGCGAAGGCATTGAATTACGCGACGTGGGGATTGACGCCCCGATTCTTGTTCTCGGCACCACCTTGCCCGAATGGATGCGCGAGGCATTGGCGCGCGATTTGACATTGGTGATCCCCGCACGCGATTACATGCAACCCGTTCTCGACGCCGCGCGCGCGCTAAACGTTCGCGCGCGTGTGCATGTAAAAATTGATACGGGGATGACGCGGCTGGGGCTTGATGCACACTCTGCCGCGATAGAGATTCTTCGCTTTTCTCAGAATGACAATCTGGCGCTGGAGGGTATCCTCACCCATTTCGCGGTATCGGATGATCCGCACGCGCGGGGAATTGAAAAATGGGGCGATCAATTTACGCGCGCACAATTGGAAACGTTTTTGCGCGTCGCGGATGAATTGGAACGCGGGGGCTTGGCACTCAAGTATTTGCACGCGGCAAACAGTCCTGCCTCCATTCATTATCGTCATCCGCGTTTGAATCTCGCGCGCGGTGGTATTTTGCTCTATGGCTTGCATCCCTCGTCCGATGCGCCGCGCCCCGATGGCTTTGAACCCGCGCTCACTTTCAAAACGCGCGTCGCGCTCGTGCGCGATGTTCCCGCAGGACGCTTTGTGAGTTATGGCGCGACGTTTGAAACAAAACGCGCGTCGCGCGTGGGCGTGTTGATGGTTGGCTACGCGGACGGCTTTCGACGCGGACCGAAAAATTATGGCGCGGTGTTGGTGCGCGGACAGCGCGCGCCGATCATTGGGCGCGTGTGTATGGATCAAACGATGATCGATCTCACCGACATACTTGACGCGCAGACGGGCGATGAGGTGGTGTTGATTGGCAAACAGGGGAGTGAAGAATTGAGCGCGGAGGAAATTGGCGCGCAACTGGGGACAAACAATTATGAAACGGTCACGACGATCTCGGCGCGTGTGCCGCGCGTTTATGTTTCGTGAATAGAAACGCCTGACAATTTGTCAGGCGTTTTTTCTATCTCAGGTTTTCCCACTCTTCGCGCGAGATTTGCGCGCGCCGCAAAATCCGCGCCAGCAAGTCGCGTCCTATGTCACCTTCGTGCGGATTTGGAATGATCACGACAATGATTCCGCGTTGCATGATTTGATGACGTTTGCCCGCAAACGGACCTTGAAAACCAAGTTGTCGCAAATAGTAACTCACGTTACGCAGACAAAAACCCGATAGACAGGATTAACAGGATTAACAGGATTGAAACGTAATCCTGTTAATCTTGTTAATCCTGTCGAAAAGGCTTGTTTGCAAGTAAACTGCGTAACAT
>Ga0247727_10004106_pt1 | contig 31256 bp, 21 predicted proteins | sample WisWelCaveWW1625_FD_202498 | JGI IMG/M metagenome (GOLD analysis project Ga0247727, IMG submission 202498) | Biofilm microbial communities from Wishing Well Cave, Virginia, United States - WW16-25 | ecosystem: Environmental > Aquatic > Deep subsurface > Groundwater > Cave microbial mat | place... | reverse complement strand
CGAACGGGCACCGGTCACGGCCCGGACGTGATCAGCATCGAACAGCAAGGCAACGTGACCGGTCCGTCCACCGAATTCAACGGCCGCACCCGGTTGCGCACGCGTGGCGGCCGCGACGCGATCTGCATCGGCATCGCGGGCGATCCTGGCAACTCGGCCGACTTCCACGGCCGCACCCGCATCCGCGGCGGCCGCGGCCGGCACGACTCACTCGACGGCCTGAACAACGGCGCGAACACGTTCGACACGCCGCCGGTCGTCAGCGGCATCGAGCAGGTGGATTCCGGTAACCCGGCGTGCGGATTGGAATAGCACAAACGGCAACGATTTCTAATGCGGCCCGCGCGTGTCGGTTATCGAAGATTTGTAGTCGTAGTGCGGCGTTGGGCGCCGGTGGCGCAGGCGGATCCTGTCGTTGTTGTTTCTTGTTCGCGATGAATAAGCCGAGCTACGTCGGGTTAACCGGCGGTGGTGGAGGAACGGGAGTGGGCGTCGCGGGGCCTTGGCCGGCATCGACGATCACGCGGGCTTGATTCCAGGCTACGTTGAACAGCCGACCGGCGTCGGTGCCATCGAACTGAACGACCAGGTCGTCCAAGTCTTCCAACGAATCCACCAGCGCCGCGGTGCGGGTCTCCAACTCGCGGATCAGTGCGGTGCGATTGACGATCTTGCCGCGTGGCGCGTTGATCAATCCTGAGTAGGCGGTGATCGCGTTCGTGAGTGCCGTGATCCGCGCCGGCGTGACGCCACGGCCCACGGCCCCCGGCTCGGCGGTTACGCTCGCGGCGATATCACGCACCGTCATGCACCGGGCGACAAGCTCCTGATCGCGCAGCTTCTGAAACCCGGTCAGCGGAAAGTTCACCTGGGCGCGGCGGGTGAGGTCGCCCGTCTTCTTGAGATGAAGCGCCGTGCCCCGCGCGAGCACGAACGCGGCGTTTTCGAGCGTCGTCTCCGCGACATCCTTCGCCTCCGCCGCCCCCGTCGTCGCCGCCCCGGCCGACGCCACGATGAGCAAAATCTCCGCACGCTCATTCTTGAGTGCATTGAACGCCGCCTCGAATTCGGACGGCTCGTTGCCCTCCCACACCTGTCGATGTTCCGGAGTATCCGCCACGGTGATGCAAGCCCCGACCATCGTAAGCCGATTATTGATGCGATCGTTCATGAAAGGATTCCCTCCTCAATCAGAATTCCACGAGTGTCGGAACGACACCAGAGATTGGCGGACGATGCACGAGAATGCGTCCGCATTCGTCCTGAATGGTTCTTAATCTATGACTGCCTTCGCCAAGATGCAATCGCTTTCTGCGGAATACTTGCGCCGCGAGTTTGGACGCCGATGCTGTGATTCCGCCGGACCAGACGCGGACGACGCTGGGCGAGTTGCTTGAGGCGTTGTACAGCACACAAGCTCGCGATTCGTACTCATCGATGTGGAAGGACGGGACTCATTGGGCTGCCGCGACCGCTGACTCTGGAACCCATGGCCTGTCACGCCTGAACGTCAGGCAACAGACGAGACTCACAACGATGATGTAGATCGCACTGAACACCGTGATCACGTCGTTCTGGACCCAGTTGCCGTACACAAACGCGACCATCCCGATACCCGCGCCACAGATCCCTGAAATCACACCCTTCGGACTCAGCCGGTCGTAGTAAAGGCTCAGTACCGTGGGCACGACAAAGCAGGTGGCCACACCGTTGAAAATCCACCAGAGCCGATCCAGCGAGAACAGGTGCTGGACAATGAACGCAACAATCAGCCCCAGACCCGATATCACATACATGCCCGTCCGCGCTCGGCCAACCGTTTCCTGGTCGAGCTGGTCTTTGACCCGCTGGTCTTCCTCTGTCAGCGGGACTCCGGCTCGCTCTTTCGCAAGCACTGCACGCTGGACTGGCGACAACGGCGCAAGATCAATTGCATAGAGCGAACTGGCCGCGCACATGCCTGAATCGAGCGTGCTCATCAGCCCCGATAGCAGCATGACGACGAAGAAAACTGCAGCCCAAAGCGGCAGAATTCTGACTACGACCTCAATCCCAATCATGGGCAATCCAGTGCCCTCCGGCAAAGCTATCTTCATGTCGGGGTTGGCAGCAGTGAAACCGAGGATCGACAACAAGATCGGAACAATGCCGAACAGGATGCCGGAGACCACGTAGGCTGGCACGAGATGCTTGGGTCTGATGGCAAAAGCCCGCTGCCAATACTGCTGATCGGAAATCGACCCGGCGATTAGCCCGATCGAGGTCACAATGCCAAAGGAGAAAGCGACCTTTGGATCGAAAATGTTTGTGTTTCCCGCAAGTCCGCCGAGGCCGTGGCCTACCGCGCTCAAGCCGACTTTGCCAGCGACCCACGGCGGGATTATCAACACCCCGGCGATAATGAAGATCATCTGGACGAAGTCCGTCACGATCGATGCTCGCAACCCAGAGATCAGCGAGTAAATCAGACAGAGGACGAGAAGCAAAACCATCAGCAGATTAAGCGGAATCCCAGTCAGGTAATTGAGCATCAGGCCACCGACAAATATCTGCACGGTTACAGCCATGACTTGATACCAAATGTACGGGACCAAGTAGACTTTGTGAACGGCTTCGCTGCCCAGGCGATAGCGAATCCAGTCCGGCAGCGTGTACCCGCCCGGGATTATGCTGCGGATCTTTGGAGCCAGAAACGCAAAGATCACCAGGGCCAGAATGTTCGGTGCTGTGAACCAGAAAATGCCCGGCAACCCTAGCTCGTATGCCTTTTGCACGCTCACAAAGAGAGCCGGGGCCCAAATCCAGGATGCCGCGATGCTCGGCGCAGCCAATGGCCATGAAACGTCCCGCCACGCGACAAGAAAGCCGGTGCCACTCTTCATCCATCGCTCACTCCGGGAGGCGTAGTACGTCAGGAGAATCATCGCGATCCCGAAGAGAATGATGATCCAGTAACCGGCGGTCTGAGACAGTGCGTGCATCTTGTACTCCTGGTCAGATGGTCAAACGAGTGACGGTTCCGCGAGAAATGCGGCACCAGGTGTGTCCCGACGCCTTCTACACCCGCCTGCGCTAAGAGGGCGCCTCTTCTTAATCTTTTTCCGTCACTGCAGTCTCGCTACCTATCTTCGAGGCCGAGCTTGCGGCAGGCGTCAGGATCCATAGCGCATCGAAATCCCATGTCCTGGTTGGTGTTCTGCGGTATCAAAAAGCGACGGTAGAAGCAGGTCAACTCATGAGCGTTTGGATCGATCCCGGACAAGAACGAGCCTCCACGGAAGACTCGTTGAGTCCCAAATTTAGGCCCTCTAGGGTTCACCTCCGCATCCCCTTTTTCCGCCTTTTCCTTCAGGTGAGCGAAGTGGTCCGCTCCGTACCAATCTGCGACCCATTCGTTGACGTTGCCGCTCATGGAATAGAGCCGGTAGTTCTCGCTGTGTGGGGTTGATTCCGACCGCACAGTGTGGCCCGCCTCCATGAATTCGAAGTACTTCGGCGGCACGTCGCCGACATGATTGCCCCACGGGTACAACAAGTTCTCGGCGTGGCGTCCGTCTCGGAGCGCAAATTCCCATTCTGCCTCCGTGGGCAGCCGTTTCCCCGCCCACTTGGCATACTCTTCGGCTGCAAACCAGCTCACGTACACGACGGGATGATCTAGCTCGTCGACTTCACGTTGTGGCGGCTCGTTGTTGTCGTCCCATGTCTTCAAGTAGTAGGCGTTCTTCAATCTGTCAATGGCGGCAAGCTTTCCCCACTCAGGGTTTGCTTTGACGAAGTTCATGAATTGACGATTCGTAACGGGATGAAGATCGATTGCAAAAGGGCGCAGCACGACTTCATGCTCTGGTCCCTCCCAGGGATCCGCGAAAGAGACGCTTCCTGGAGCCACACCTGTGGCCACACCCGCCACGAATCGGCCACCATCGAGAATCCGCATCTGCGTGAGTCCTTCAATGCCATTTCGCGTGAATGGCCGATCTCCCTTGTCCGAAAGAGTAACCACGTTGCGGAATTCGGGGGTCACCCCCTCAGCGGTCTCAATGTTGCTACAGAACCGAACGACCGATCCGCCGTTAATTCTAACTCCAGTGAGCTTCGCTCGGTCGAAATCGCATTTCAGAAATTGCGCTCCACTGAGTCGTGTGTTGCGAAAGTCTGCTCGTTCGAACCTGCATTCCTCGAAAGTGGCCTTCTCAAAATTGGCCCCAGACAGGTTTACCTCCGTCAGGTCTGCACCGCTCAGAATCAACCCCTCGTATTCGCCACTCAGGCGCTTCTTCCCGAGACGGGCCAGAATCGTCAGGCAGTTACCGGCCAGGTATTTAAGCGTATTTGGATTGTTGCGGATTCGTCTTTCCTTGTCACGAATTAGCTCCATGAGGGTCGGTCTCTCTGCGGGGGTGACCATGTCAACGAGAAACTCTTTCACTTCGTTGTCGAGAGCCCGCACTCCGAGCGAATGCGGAATTGCTGTAATTTGAATTCGCTTTCGTGTTGCGGAGCCATCCCAGGGATACACTCGGAGCAGAAGTTCCCTGTGCAACGCGGCTGCGGCAAAGTACGCTTGGATGGAATCGTGAAGGAAGCCGTAGCGGCCTTCTGCGTCGCGAGTCAGGAAGGTGCATGTCCGAATCGCGTATTCGAAGAAGCTGAGAAAGACTTCCGGCAGGGAGGGCAACTTCATGCGCAGGTAGTCCGCAATCTCGTCCGCATGGAACCACGTGCGCTTGAGAATCCTCATTTCGAGGGCAAGTGATTCGATGAACCGGGTAAGAAGCTCCTCCGACCAAGCGGTCGGATTCTTCTTGGGGTCTTGGTATGGGACGAGTTCGGCTCCTCGCAGCGACGAGAGATCGCGCTGTATGGTCGTGCTGAAATCCTCTAAGAACTGCTCGAATCGCCAACGGTCGCGCGCCAGCCATCCTTTCAGGTACCGTTCGAAAAGGACAGTCTCCCGAGGGGGCTTGCCGTCTGGGGCAGTTTCGTTGAGCACCTCGATCAACAGAGCCAAGAGGAACGGCCGGCTGCTCAGCTCCGCGAGGCCAATGGTCTTGGTCTTCACTTCTCGCCATAACGATGTCCGTTGGCGCCCCAGCCGTGCACTGACATATTTCTCGATCTGCGGGTTGTCAAAGGGAATCAGGTCAAACACCGAAACGTCTTTCCATGGCAGACCAGCTTCCGCAATCAGCGAGAAGTATTCGTCGTCACTCCGGAGATAGTGCGTCCGGCAACTCAGCAGAACTCGGCCACCGGTCGCCACCAGGTCGCTAACGAGTTGGAGATGCGTCAGCACCGACTCACGGCGGCCATCCTGGCTCATTTCATCCAATCCATCGAGCATGAAAAGGATCTGGCCTTGCTGGCAGAATGTACGCAAGTCCTCCCAAAAGAGCCGTAGCCCATATTCGTTCTGCAAGCAGTCCATCAGTATGCTTCGAAACTTCCGCTGAGCCTCGGCGAGTGGACCAAACTTACTTCGAGTTGACCTTCCGTGTAGCCGCACGTCAGCGAGAATGCGAAGGTCGATGAAGACGGGAATCGGTGCCTTTCCTTCATTCAGCCACTGCTCCGCCACGTCCATCCAAAGTTTTTGAATCAGAGTGCTCTTGCCGGTTCCAGTGTCTCCCTGCAAGAGCAGAAGTGGCTGTTTCCCACCAACCCAGTCTCTCAGTCGATCTAGAGCGTCATCAGAATCGTACTCTTGACGGCCGCCACTCTCCGTCCCGTCGTCCTGCCCGGAATGAGTCAAGCGCGCGCGACAAAATCTCCCGCTGTATCCGAGAATCTTGATTTCGCCTGTCCGACCAACATCCTTTGTTTCCTCTATCTTGTACACCAACACACTTGGGCGGACGAAATGATCTTCGGTCGCGAACACCGGCATCGTGCTCAACTCGCGCCGGAACTTGCGAAGAGATCCTTCGAACAATTCCTTCTCTCTGCCGGGCGCTACGTTGGACACTGCCGGAGAGGGCCGCGCCGGAACAGAAAGTACAATCGGCGTTTCCGGAATGATGCAAAGCGGTTGCTGCGGTGCGGCTGCGAACGCAGCGACCAGAAAATCACGCAAGGACGCCGTAGTAACCTCTCCGTTAACCGCTGCCCGTCCGGTCCCCCGCAGTCCGGCAACAAACTTCTGGGTGAAGAGGCTCTGGGCACCGCCCGGCACAGCAAACGATTTCTCGTCTTCCGCACACGAGGCGAAGATTGCTTTTGGGTTGAGTGCCGAAAGCTCCTTCGACGCACGCGCCACGGCTATGTTGCCTGCGAAACAGGCGTCGATGGCGAGGACGAGCGTTGCGGTGGACTCGGCGACGAGGTCTAAGATCCATGCGAACGGGATCCCCGTGCTGTCGGGGTCGGAATGGATCGTATTATGTACGACCAGGCTGGGACGATGGGATTTAGGATGGAGCGTGCCGTGACCTGAGAAATAGACCAGGATTAGTGCGTCTTCCGTCAGTCCTCGGTTGACGCAAATCTCCCAGAGAAGGTCTTTCAGCTCGCTGTTCGTGGCGTTACCGGGTACGGCGGCAATCTCACCGAAACAGCACGTCTCCCCGAGATCGTGCTGCAGGACATGCCGCAGCCCGTCAGGCCCTTCGATGTCGCCCTCGACGTATTGAAGCGGTTGCCAATAATCATCGGCGTACTTGGGTACGCCAATTAGTACGGCGATTCGCTTTGTGTACATGAGTTTCCTACCGGTCGCGTGCCAACGGTTTGATTTTGACTTTCGCTCTGCGTGAATGCGGCGTCCCCGGCTCAGTCCGTGGCGTCTCTTCTAGCGCTCGTTGCCACTTCCGAAGGTCGTCGGGCTTGACGTCTGGCCCGATCATCCGGAATTCCCTTTCTCCGATCTTAAGCTCGATTACTGTGGGTTCCGTTTTGCGGCAAGCCTTCACAATCGCCATGATCAGCTTGACCAAGCCCGCCACTCCGATGGGCGCCAAGACGACACCAATCGCGTCAATAATCTGTGGCATGTCCTTGGCTGCGGGCTCTGCTCCGCTCATTGGTACGACCGTGACGACCGAATCGAGCGAATCGGGTTCTGATGCAACGAGTGATTTTATGTCCTGACTCAGCTCGCTTCCATGGACTGCGTGAGCCGGCAGTGCGCCCGATCGCTCTGCCTCAGCGCGAGTGTCCCGCAAGTCGATCTCGATTTCAATTGCATCGGTTGAATCCATGCGACCGCTCCTTCAGCACCCCCGACATGTGCGCACTTCTGGACTATTCTTCCCGGAACGACGTCTCAACAGTAGCGCATTCAAACTGCCTGCTGTCAAGCAAAAAATGGCATTTTCCGGTCGTCAGTTTGCCGACCGCCGTATCGGGCCGCGACGCAGTGGCCACGTTCGATTAGACTCACCAAACACACGCTGTGGCAGTCGCGTTGATGACAGAACCAAGGGGCACCGATTCTGCCCGCCCAACTGAGGAAAACCCATGCCTTCCGTACCCGATGATATTTGTCCTCGCCACACGGAAGTGCCGGTGCAACCGACGAGTCCGTTCTCGCCCCCGATCTACCTCGCCTCAGTGTGGAGTGCCGAGAGCACTGACGAGGCCGATTCGATCTTGGCGGGAAGAGTATCGGGTTACATGTACCAACGCGACGGGCACCCCAACGCCGATCTGTTCGCGGCGAAATGCTGCGAATTGCATCGTGCCCAGCGAGCTGCGGTCACGTCGTCCGGCATGGCTGCTTTGGTCACGGCCGTGCTGTCGCAGATTGAAAGCGGCGACCACGTCGTCGTGAGCAAGATGCTGTTTGGTCGCAGCTTGATGCTGCTGGGGCAGGAATTGACTCGGCTCGGCATCAGCAGCACGCTTGTAGACACTGGCGACTTGGCCGCCACAGCCGCCGCCTTCGAGCCGCGAACCAAACTGCTCGCGGTCGAGACGATTTCGAACCCGCTGCTCCGCGTGGCGAACATCCCTAGACTTGCAGAACTCGCGCATTCGCGGGGAGCCAAGTTGCTCGTGGACAACACGTTCGCCACGCCCGTGCTTTGTCAGCCGCTGACGCTGGGCGCGGACCTCGTGTTCGAAAGTGTGAGCAAGATGATGAACGGCCACAGCGACGTGATGCTCGGGCTGCTTTGCGGCGGCGAGTCAGTTTGGGAGCGCGTGCCGCTGGTCGTTTCGTGCTGGGGTCTGGCGAGCAGCCCGTTCGACTGCTGGCTCTCGCTGCGCGGTTTGTCCACGCTGCACCTGCGCGTAGAGCGGGCGTGCGTTAACGCCATGCGAGCCGCCGAGTTTCTGGCAACGCAGGCAGCGGTCGAACACGTGGATTATCCTGGCTTGGCCAACCATTGCGATCACGAGCTTGCCACAAAGCTACTCGGTTCCCGCTATGGTTCGATGGTGACGATTCGTCTGCCCGGGGGACGAAAAGCGGCCGACGCCTTCATGCACGCTGCGAAGCGCATCGCTTTCTGCCCGTCGTTCGGCGAAGTGGCGACGACACTCAGCCATCCGGAGACGACGAGCCACCGCAGTCTGACACCGCAGGAACGCGCCGCACTCGGCATCCACGGCGGCACCATTCGGCTTTCCGTTGGCGTGGAGTCCGCGGAATACGTGATCGATGCGTTGGCGGAAGGACTTGCCAGCGTGTAGCCGTGCCACTGCTGCGTCGTAACACTGCTGCGTCGTAACCCTGAACACTTTCGCCGTGAGCCAGCGATCAGGCTCGGTCCAAAGGATCTTGGAAGTTCCGGTCCAAGGATGCGACGAAACAGGGATTTGATGTGGGTCATGCGACATAACCTATTTGTGCTACGGCGTTTTCGATCCTGTGTTCCATGACTTCCAACATGTAGCCGGTCATTTCACTTATGTAATCTGCCATTGTGGCAGCGTAAGTGGCGATTCCTGTACAGTCGGCGGTCGTTTCATTCGTGCGCGCCGTCGTTTCACTCATGTAAGCTGCCATTGCGGCAGTGTAAACTGCCATTGCGGCAGCGTATGCTGCCATTTAGGCAGTGTCGCATGCAGTTTCATTGATGTAACTTGCCATTGCGGCAGTGTAAGTCTCGATTTCAGACCTGCGCGCGGTGGTTGAAACGATGTAACTGGTAACTTGGAAAATGTCACCGGCGATCGCAGCGCGGTAACTCCCGATTTCGCGACCGTAAGTGGCCGTTGCAAACCGGTCACAAGCCGCCCCGTCCTGAAGGCTCGGCGTTCCCGTCGAGCATGGCGGTTATGATCTCGGACTCTGCGGCGTGGACGCGCTCGGTCGCGTCCGCCACGACTCGCTCGATGGACTCAGCAACGGCGCCAACACGTTCGATTCGCCGCGCGTGGTATTCGGCATCGGGCAGGTGGATACCGGCAATACGGCGTGCGGATTGGAATAGCGTTCGGGGATCGGCGACGGGTTCGACCGCGGCCCACGCGTGACGGGGAGCGAAACGAGTGCGTCGCAGGTGGAAAAAGCCGCGAACTCGCGGACATGAGCGTCCACGAGTTCGCGGTGAATTACTGCGTCGATCGCTGACGTGCCAACTGGCACGAAGATTTAGTTCGGTCAGGTGCTGCAGAGCTGCACGACTTGCCGCCGCACGACTTCTTGGACCGGCCGGCCGGCGGCCGTCAGTTTGATGCGGCGGAATTTGCCGAGCGCGATGCCGATCTTCGATTCGCTCAGGTAGCCCGATTGATAGAAGATCTGCCACTTACCCGATCGGTCGATGATGACGAAGTGTGGTCCTTCTTCGACGCCGAACTTTTGCGCCATCTCTTTGCCTTCGGGCGTATCCGTGTCGATCATGACTCGCGTGTAATCGTTCTTGAGCGATCGCTCGACGTCGTCGCTCACGAACGTGCCGAGCGCGGCGAATCGGGCGTACTCGGATGAGCCGGGACAGATGACAATGAAGAGTGGTTTATCCGCGAGACACGCGTCGGCAACGGCCTTGGAATAATCGCTCGACCACGCGGCCGGCGCGTCACTCCAACTGAGGCTGAACAAAACGGTAGCTCCCAGCATCGTCGCAAACATATCTGGCCTCCATGTCCTCGCGGGCTTGGGAAGCGGACCCCGCTTGCCGCTTCCGTGAGACAAGGCGCGAAAGGGAAATGTTTCGGGCAGGCATCTGAACTCCACAGAACGGCGACTCTTATGTTGAAGTAATCGGCGGGCGGGTAGAACCGGCCGCACAATTAGCGGTCGTTGTTTCGGGCCGTGGTACGGGCGAGCGCAAGAACGAAGCGCGGCAAGCCGGCCAGCAGTGTGCCGCTCAGGGAAACTTTTCCGCGCCACGACCCACGCTCGGCAAGGAATTGTCGCCGCAGTTTCACGCGCCGCGGCAGCGACCGCGGCGCGGCGTGGCAAACTGGACCGAATGGGCGGCAAATAAGGCGTGAATCGTACACCGCGCGGCTGTATGATCGCCGCCGATTCATTCTTCGAGGAGACTTGCGATGGGCGTCTTCGACCGATTCAAGTTGGACGGGCGGCGGGCGATGATTACCGGCGGCAGCCGGGGACTCGGCAAGGAAATGGCGCTGGCACTCGCGGAGGCCGGCGCGGACGTGTTGGTCGTCGGCCGCGAGGCGGACTCGCTCAAATCGGCGGCGACGGAGATCGGCCGGTTTGGGCATCGCGTAGACACGATCGTCGGCGACGTGTCGCTGCCCGACGAGGCGACGCGCGTGGCCGAGTTGGCGGTGCGCGAGTTTGGCCCGATCCACATTCTCATCAACAACGTCGGCGGCCGGCGCATCAACATCCCGACCGAAGACATGCCGCTCGCCGAATGGCAGCGAATCATCGACTTGAACCTGACGAGCGCGTTTCTGTGCACGAAGATCGTGGGCGGCGAGATGGTCAAGCGTCGCGCGGGCCGCGTGATCAACACCGCCTCGATCTGTGGGCTGATCGCGACCCGCGGCATTGCCGGCCGCAGTTACGAGACGGCGAAGGCCGCGATCTGCGGGTTCACGCGCGCCGTGGCCGTCGACTGGGCACCGCACAACGTCACCGTGAACGCCATCGCCGCGGGCGGATTCATGACCGATCCGAACCGCCGCTGGTACGAACAGATGCCGCACCTGAAAAACGTCTTCGAATCGCAAGTCCCGATGGGCCGATTGGGCGAGCCGTGGGAGATCGGCCCGCTCGCCCTGTACCTCGCCAGCGACGCATCCAGCTACATGACCGGTTCCGTCGTCGTGCTCGACGGCGGCTACACGGCCTGGTGAGTTGTGGATTCGTTGAGCAGTCGATTCCGTTTGACTCGTCGCGGTTACCGATTGAACAAGAACGCGGGGCTGTTGATCAAGGCCCACATTAGGTCTTGCGCCGCCTCGCTCTTGTTCGGCGTGCCGGCGAGCTGCGGCAGCACGCGGCCGAGTTCGTCGTCGCGCGGCGGGCGATTCAACACGGCGAGGTACATTACCTCGACGATCGTGCGGTCGTCGGGGTTCGATTTCATCAAGTTCGCGATGCGCCCGTTCGGGTCGATGATGGCGTCGGCGATGGTCGGACCATTGATGAGGTTCAGGGTCTGGCCGAGCGACACTTCGCCTTTACGTTCGCACTCGCAGGGGCTTTCGCGCGGCGGAGTGCCGAAGAGCGAGAAGAACTCGCCCGCGGCGATCTTCGTATCGGCGAGCTGGGCGGCGCGGAAGCCGGCCGGCACGCCGGCGAATTTCGGCTGCGCGCCAGTCGCCGCGTGGATCGCGTCCACGAGTTGCTCGGCCGTGAGCCGACGCGGGGCGGCGTGCGAGAAGTTGTCGCTGTCGTCGTCGTTCCAGCGGTTCGTCTTGATCGAGTGCTGGTACGTGCGTGATTTCGCGATCGTCCGCATCAGGTGTTTCATGTCGAAGCCGGACTTGATGAAATCGGCCGTGAGTGCGTCGAGCAACTCCGGGTTCGACGGCGGGTTCGACGAGCGGATGTCGTCCACCGGGTCGATGATGCCCTTGCCGAGGAAGTAGCTCCAAATGCGATTGGCCATCGACTTGGCGAAGAACGGATTCTCCGGAGCAGTGATCCAGTCGGCGACGTGCTGTCGCCGCACGGACTCGTGCGCGATCTTGCCGGCGTGCGACACGGGGACCGTCGGCGTCACCGGTTGATTCGTCTTTGGGTGATTCACTTCGCCGCCGTCGCGGCGCTCGTACACGACTTGGTTCTCGCCCGTCGGCTGGCCGTTAAACGGATCGGGCCGCGTCGGGCCGGGCGCGTTTTTGATTCCGACGCGCGCGAAGAACGCGCCGAATTGATAGTACTGCGTCTGCGTCCAGCGCTCGAATGGGTGATCGTGGCATTTGTTGCACTGGAACCGGATGCCGAGGAAAAGCTGCGTGACGTTTTCCGCCGCCGTGTTCGGCTCGCGGAGCACGCGCTGATAACTCGTCGCCGGGCTGTCGTACGTGCTGCCGACCGACGTGAGCAGCTCGCGGACGAATTGATCGTACGGCTTGTTCGACGCGATCGACTGGCGAATCCAATTGCGAAACGCCCAGACGCCCTTGTCGCCGAGGTACTTCTTGTTGCACTGCAGCAAATCGGACCACTTGTTCGTCCAGTGATCGACGAATGCGGGGCTGTCCACGAGCGCGTCGATGAGTTTTTCGCGTTTCGCGCGCGAGTCGGTCGAGTCGGCGAGGAACGCTCGCACGGCCTCGGGCGACGGCGGCAGGCCGGTCAGGTCGAGATACACGCGCCGCAAGAACTCGGCGTCGTCGCACAGTTCGGACGGCTGAATCTTGAGGTGCTTGATCTTCTTGTAGACGAACGTATCGATGAAGTTGTTTTCGGCGACGGTCTGCCACGCGAATCCGGTGCGATCACCCATGACTGTGACGCCTGCGACGCCGAACTGGCCCTCGTAGCGAACGACGATCTGCGATTCGCCGCGGCGGGCCGCAGTGACTTTGCCCTCCGGCGTGACGGTGGCCACGTCGGTCATCGTGCTCGAAAAGATCGCATCCGCGGTCGCGTCGCGGCTCGTGCCGTCCGGGTAGCGGGCGACGACGATGAGCGACTGCGCGGTGCCGGGCATCGACAGTTCCGGCGCGGCCGGCAGGATTTCCACGCGCGTCGGCCGCGTGGTCGAGTCCACGTCGGACTGGCATCCTTCGGCGATCCACTGCCGCAGCGTTGCGTAGGCCCGCGATTTCGGATCGAGCACGTAGCCGCCCTCGTGCGGCACGTCCTGCGTCGGCTTGGAGAGCATGAGACTCTCGTCCGGCGCCGAGCGATTGAAGCGCCGGCCGGCCAGATCGTCCGTCAGCGCCTCGTAGTCGAACGCCGGATCGTAGCCGCGCAGGCTGAGCCGAAAACCGTTTCGGCCCTTTTGAGCGCCGTGGCACGTGCCGGCGTTGCAGCCGGTCCGGCCCATGATCGGCATCACGTCGCGTACGAAACTCACCGGCGGCGCGTGCATGCTGCGCACAGCGACGGCAAGACTCGTCCGTTGCCCGCCGGCTTCGACTACGATTTTTGCCATCCCTTCCTTTGCCGGCTCGAACAGCCCGTCCGCCGTCAGCCGTACGACGCCGGCCGCGTCCGGCGCGAATTTCGCCTGACGCGTCAAGTCCAGCGTCGCGCCCGAATCGGTCACGCCCAGCACGACCACGCGGCGCAGGTCGCGAGCGTGTTCGAGCACAAGCCCGTTTGGCTGAACGGTGACGCTGACGATCCTCGGAGTTACGACGGCCTGTTGCTCACCGGCCGGCACCCAAGACGGCACCGTCAGGACGGCAATCTGAACAGCGAATGAAATGACGGAGACAGACCGCAGCACGGAGTTTAGGTGGCTCATTGCGTGGCACCCTCGGCGACTTTGAACGGAGTTTCATGCGGCATGATAAACTATCAGCACGGCAATCAGTACGGCCTCTTCCAGTGCATCAAACACGGCCTGTCTCAAAATTGGTCCGGCCGAATTCATTTCACCGCCTTCGGCACTATCTTCACCTTCAACTGCGTGTCGGGAATCACGTAATCCTTGTCACGCTTGCGTCCTTCCATGTCGGTCGTGGCGCGAATTTGCAGATCGAATTCCGTCGGGGCGACAGCGTCGCTGACGGAAAGTTCGAGTAGCGCGAGCGACTCGCCCTTCGGCACTTCGACCATCGTGAGCGACACTCCCTGCGCCAGCGAACCAGCCGGGCCAATCTTGACCATGCCTTCAAATGGCGACTCGCGGCGGACGACCGCGGCGATCCGCACCTTCGTTCCGGGGTTCAGTGTGGCATTCTGGTTTAGAAGTTCAAGGCTGAACGGCCGCACGATCTCGACTTTGACCGGCGGCAGTTGCACAGCTTCCTGACGGCCGGCCGCCTGAGTCGTCGCGACAAGCTGCATCGTAAACGTTCCGAGCGCGGGCAATTCCGGATTCTGCGTCAGCGTCAGGGTCATTTCGTTCGATTCTTTGGCGATCGTGCCCGCCGTGCCGCCGACCGAAATGACGGGCGAGCCCGTGGTGACGGCAACCGCTTCGGTCGCGTTCGGTCCGCGTGCGACGGTGATTTTCAGTTGTCGATTGTGGCCGTGCAGGATTTTGATCGACCGCTCCGCGATGTTGAAGGTGGCGGGCGGCGCCTCGCACACGGCGGCTGGCACGCGCGCGACGAACGCGTCGGCCATGGCGAACTCGGCCCGGCCGGACGATTCGGCCGGCCGCGTCATCGGCTGGGTCGGCGAGCCGCCCTGTCCGCGAATCTCCAGATCAAAGGCGCGCAGCGGTGCGTCGTTCGCCACCGACAACACGAGCAGCCCGTTCGGTGCGCCGGCCGCGACCAGCCCGTCTTCCGCCGTGATGCCGCTGAGACTTTCAGGAATTGTGAGTTGGATCGGGCCGTTGTAGCCGTTGCGCGTGACGTTGATTTGCACGACGCTGATGCCGCCGCGCGGAATGTTCACGGCCAGCGCACCGAGCGGCGGCGGTGCGGGCGGAGCGCCGGGCGCGGGCGAACCGGCCGGCACAACCTGCAAGCTGAAATCCGTTCGCGGCCGCGCGGCCTTTAGCCGATACGCGAACAGCGGCCCGCCACGACCGTGCAAGTCCTCCACGGCGAGCACGACGTGATCGACGCCGGCCGGCGCCGTGAATTGCAGACGCGGATCGAGTCCGTTGCCGTCGTCGGCCGACACGAGCACGTTGCCCTGCGGCCCGGCGACCGTGACGAGCGCGTCGAGTGGCGAGCCGAGATTCGCCGCGTCCACTTCGAGGACCCACGTCTGACCCGCCGCCACCGGAAACTTGTATCGATCGACCTCGCCCGATTTCGCGATGCGGCCGTTCATGACCGCAGCATCTTTGAACCAGCGGTCGGCATCGGGCGTGCCGTCGGCCGGCTCGATCAATTCCGGTCCGTCGCCCAACACGAACCGAAACGGCAGCCGCGCCTGCGGACCGGGCACGGGCGGCGACAAGAACATCGTCCCTTGCCCACCGGCCGCGTTCGCGACAATCTTTGTTTTGAGCGGCTCCGTGAGCGCGCCGCCGAACAGCGCGACTTCCACCTCGCGCCCGCGCTGCCAGCCGAGCGGGAACGCGGACTCGGCGTACGCAAACGCGCCGAGTTTCAGGCGGTAGTGGCCCGGATTCCCGCCCGCGTACTTGGAATCGTGTACGAGAACGAAGTATTCGCCATCTTCGGGCAGCGTCACGTCGATGCGGCAATCGAGTCCGAGTCCCGGCACATCGTCGGCAAATGCGAACTCGCGGCCGGCGGCATTCATTAGATGTATCGCCGGGTCGAGCATCGACCCGATTCGCAGCGCCTCGATTTCCGCAACGATCCGCTGGCCTTTCTTGCCGGCGAATCGGAACACGTCCTGATCCGTGCCGCTCGCGGAGCCGTTGATCGTCGCGGGTGTGGCGATGAGCGGCAGGGTTGCCGGCGCCGACGTGGTCGCCGCGGCCGCGACGGGATTCGCCGGCAGCACGTCATTCGGCTCGGTTTCCGCCAGCTCCGGCAAATCGCCGACGTTGAACAGCAACACATTGCTCAGTCCGCCGGCAGTCCGCAGCCGAATCGGGTACACACCCACCGCGGCCTCCGGACGAATCTCCAGCTTGAACGTGAGCTGTCCCGCGTTGCCGCCCGGCTGCTCCTCGATCTTTCCCGGTACCGCCGAAAACAAGTCCGCCCCGGGCGCGAGCACGTCGCCAGCGACGGTCAGCGTCACCGTCTGCCCGCGCTGCCCGCCCCACGGCCGCAGTTCGCGGATCGACGGCGGCCCGGCCAGGGCCACGCTCCCCAAAAGGAAAAAACCGACAAAACTCACCGAAAAAGTTTGCATCGTATTTTCTCCGAACTGAAGCCGGCGCCCTCGCATGGAACGGCACGACCACAAAGTCTTCAGCAGGCGGCCGGCCGCGGACCGGCAGCGACGAGTTTCTTCTTCCGCGCGTCCACGACCGCGCCGAACCCTTCCAAAGTGCGGGCGCCCAACAGGGCCAGATCGCCAGGCTACGCGAACACGACTTCATCCACCGTTTCAAATCCGGCCGCTCGCACGACGGCGTATCCGACTAGGCGAGTAATGATCATTCCATTGGCCATCTGAAATTCCTCGTCCTTCTTGGCAACCGCGACGCCCAACTGCTTCAGCGTCTTGGCAGGAATCCAGGTATATTCCGACCCCGAATCCACGAGCAGCTTCGGGACGGTCGCCGACTTCTTGGGACGACGCACGTTAACAATCTCGCAATCGACGTAGAATATTCCCATTCGTGCTCCCGACTACTTCGCCGCCGCCACCTCGGCCTGGATCGGCACGGGGACGAAACTTTTCACGAGGCTGCCGGTAGCGGCGTCGAAGATTCGCACCTGGCCATCAAATCCGCCCGTGGCGACTTGCGTGCCTGACGGGTGGAACGCGACGGAGTAGATGCCGCCTTTGTGGCCGCTGAGCGTGGCGACTTTCGCGGCGTCATCGACTTTGAAGATGCGGGTCTCGCCACCCAAGCCGCCCACGACGACGAGCGTGCCGTCCTTGGAGAACGCGGCACACGTAAGCCGGCCGGGCATCTTTTCGTAGTTGCGCAGCAGGTTGAAATCGTCGCCGATCTGCCGGCCTTTGGTGCGGAGCATCTGGTAAAGTTTCGGCACGCCGTCGTCGCCACCGGTGACGAACTCGTTCTTTGTCGGATGCCGCGCGACGAAATAGAGCGGTCCGCCCAAAACGCCCGGCGTGATCGACGTGATGTTGTCGATGAACGACCCGGTCGCCGATTCCATTAACTTAAGAGCCCGGTCGCGGCCCGGTGTCACGACGTGCTTGCCGTCGAGCGAGAACGCTACGCCGAAACACCAGTCGTCGTGCTGGTCGATGCGAACTTTCTGCTTGCCGGTCGCGGCATCGACGATGCGGGCGCTCTTGTCCGCTGAGCCGGCGCCGACGAGCGTTCCGTCCGGCGAAAAGCTGCATCCGTAAAGAACGTCGTAACCAAGCATCTCAGAGTGCTTGAGTCGGTTCCTCTCCGCATCCCAAATCTGCACTTCGCCGAACACCGCCGGCCGGCCGCCGGCCGCCGCGAGCGTCTTGCCGTCGGGCGAATAGGCGATCGACTCAATGCGACTCGACAGGCCGACGAGCCGCGCGACGGGCGTGCTGCCGCTCGATCCGTCCGATTTGTGTAACAGCACTTCGCGGTAGCCTGACACCGCGAGCGTGTTCCCGTCGGGCGAATACGCCAACGCCGAGATCACCGGCGCGGCCTTGTAGATTGGCGGATGGTCCTGATCGATTGGGTCCTTCGCGGCAGGCGGCGTGTCGTCCTTCGCGCCTTCCGCGATCCAGCGTTTGATCAATTCGATCTCGGCTGCCGAAAGCGGTGGGGCGTTTTTCGGCATCGCGGGCGGGCTACCCGTGATCTGTTCGACCAGCGTGCTTTCGTCCGGCTTGCCCGGCTCGACGATCGCGCCGCCTTCGCCGCCCTGCAGCAAGAAATCAAACGTCGTGAGCACCAACTTGCCGTTCGGCTTAGCCGGCTGGTGGCAGCCCTGACATTTTCGTTGCAAGATCGGGTGAATCTCGTTGTGGAAACTGACCGGTTTAGCGGCTGGCTGCTGTGCGGCGGCGCTGGCCGAACCGGCAAGCACCACTGCGAGCGCGGACGCCAGCAAAACGCGGGTGAATCGTAGGGCCGAAGTCATAGAAGCTACCCTCAGGTGCATGTTTTCAGGGCGTGGGCAAGGCATCGTCGCCTGGCAGGCAACTAACAACTTATCAAGCAGGGCGCTAGGCCGCAAAGTTATTTTCCGGGCGTGGAGTTGGGAAGCTGAATCATCCGTCAACGCTTCGAGATTATGGCGTTCGCACCGCGCGGACAGTACAATCGCTCGGCTGAAAAGCTCTCACGGCGGTTGCACCCATGTTACGTCGCGCGCTCGGAAAAACTCGAGGGGAGTCGCGGCACGTCTCGTTACGTGTCGAGCAACTGGAGGAGCGTCTTGTCCTGTCGCACCTGCCAACACTGAGCGTTGGCGAGTGGTCCGCGATTGGGCCGGCGCCGGTTTCCGGGCCGGGGAACCTGTTCGGTGCACAAGCAGGTCAAGTCAGCGCGTTCGCGCCGCATCCGACCGACCCAAACACCGTCTACATCGCCGCAAGCAATGGCGGCGTTTGGAAAACAGCCAACTGGCAAAGCGCCTCGCCAACGTGGACGCCGCTCACGGACTCTCAGCCGAGCCTGGAGTTTGGCTCGAACACGCTGGTCGTGTCACGCAGCAACCCGAACGTGATCTACGCGGCCGCGAATGGACCGGGCGCGGGGGTGCTCAAATCGACGGACGGCGGCTCGGCGTGGACGGTGCTCGGCGGCGGCCTGTTCGACGGCGCGGAATTCGGAGCCGTTGTCGTGAGTCCGGGCGACGCGAACACCGTGTACGTCGCAACCTGTGACGCGGCCGCGACCGACGGCGTGTTCAAGTCCACCGACGGCGGAGTGAACTGGACCAACATCACCGTCGGCATCCACGCCGGCTGCGTGTCGCACCTCGCGATGGACCCGACCAATCCGGGGATTCTCTTCGCGGGATTGGTCGCCGACCCGCTCAGCCTGACCGACGGCCTCTACAAAACGACGAACGCCGGCTTCTCGTGGACGCGGCTGAGCGGCGGCCTGCCGATCGGCGCGCCGATCGGCGAGCACATTGCCGTGACCATCGCGCCGTCCACCACGCAGACCGTGTACACCACAATCTTCGATAGTGCGACCGGCCTGCCGGCCCGCTTTCGCTCGCTGAACGGCGGCACAAGTTGGGCGCCGCTGTCGCAGCTCCCGACGCCCGACGACTTGCGAACCTCGCACACAACGCTCACGGCCGAGCCGACCAACGCATTGACCGTGTTCGTCAACGGCAACGAAGCGCTGTATCGCAGTACGGACGGCGGCACGAATTGGTTGCGGATCATGATAAGCGATCCGGTGCAGGCTGCGTTCGACGCGACCGGCGGCCTCGTTGTCGTGGGCGATCAGGGCGTCTACCGCAGCACCGACGGCGGCGCGACGTGGTCGAATCGCCAAGGCAACCTGCAGATCGCCGGCACGCGCGACATCGCGTTCGATCCGACGGACCCGGAACTGGCCTACGGCGTGGCCGAGCATTTCGGCAGTTACCTCGGCTCAACCGGCACATCCGCGTGGTTTCAGTTCGCGGCCGGCGGCGAGTTGGGCAAGGTCGTCGTCCACGCAACAAACCCGCAAGTTCTGTACGGCTTCAATCCCGGCGAGCCAGACTTCTTCCTGCGCTCGAACGATCGCGGCATCTCATGGCTCCCGCGCAACACGGGCATCGTCACGACCGAGATCAATTCGAGCAGCGACGCCGCGGACGTGCAGCGGTCGTTGACGATCGACGCGAGCAACCCTGATCATCTGCTGCTCGGCGCGCGACGCGTTTATGAGACGACGAATCGCGGCGACACGTGGACGCCGATCAGCGCCGAACTTTCGCCGGGCCAGCGCATCACGTCGCTCAAGTTCGCGCCGTCGGACAATCGCGTCGCGTACGCGGGCACGACAGACGGCCGATTTTTCGCGTCGGCGGACGGCGGCCGCACCTGGACGCCGCGCGATGCGGGACTGCCCGCCGCCCAGACGTGGGACATCGACGTGGATCCGACGAATGCCGGCCGACTGTACATCGTGCAAGAAAATGTCGCGAACGCGAGCGTGTGGTTCAGTGCGAATGGCGGCCTCACGTGGACAAACGTCGGCGGTGATTTACCGGTCGTGTTTTCCGCGCGGACGATCGCGGTCGATTGGCGCATTCCGACGCCCGTGCTCTACGCCGGCACGCAGCGCGGCCTGTATCGTTCGATCGACGCCGGCACGTCGTGGTCGCGCGATTTCGCCGCCGGGCTGCCGCACGTCGAAGTGCTCGATCTCGAAATACTGTCAATTCAAAATGTGCTGGCGGCCGGCACCTTTGGCCGCGGCGTCTTCGAGTTGCTTGTGCCGCCGTTCACGGCGTCGGTCCCCGACCTGCTCGACGCGGACGATTCCGGCGGTTCGCCAGCCGACAACCTCACGCGGGTCGTCCGCCCTCGATTCACCGGCCGCGGCTGGCCGGACGCCGCGAGCGTCGTGCTAGTCGAAGAGGGCATCGTCATCGGCACCGGCAGCGTCGATCCGGCGACCGGCCTCTGGACTGCCGCCGTCGCCGCCGATCTCGACGATGGCCCACACGCGATCACGGCGCGGGTCATTCATCCGGCCGGGCACATCAGCTTGGAATCGTCTCCGTTTGTCTTCGTGATCGACACGACGGCACCGGCGGCACCCGTGCCGCCGGACCTCGACGCCGCGAGCGATTCGGGCGAGTCTTCGATCGACAATCTCACTGCCGACTTGACGCCGCGCGTCTCGGGCACTGCCGAAGCGGGAAGCATCGTGTCGGTCTTTTCCAGCGCCGCCGGGCCGCTCGGATTTGCCGCGGCAGCCGCGGGAACTTGGAATTTCACAAGCGGTCCGCTGCTCGACGGCACGCATGCGATCACCGTGACGGCCACCGACGCGGCGGGTAACACGAGCGACTTTTCCCTGCCGCTGGTCATCATGATCGACACGACGCCGCCGGCCGAAGTGTCCGCCGCGCCAGACCTTGTTGCCAACAGCGACTCCGGCGCGTCGAGCAGCGACGGCCTCACGAACGACAGCACGCCGACGCTCGTTGGTAGCGCCACAGCCGACAGCTCAATCGTGATTCAATCGAACGCCGCGCTCATTGGCCAGACGCGCACGGACTCGTTCGGCAATTGGACGATCACGACCAGTGTGCTGACCGATCGACTTTACGACATTACGGCGCGGCTCGTGGACGGCGCGGGCAATCTGGGTCCGCTATCGCCGCCGCTCACGGTCATCGTTGATACGGCCATTGCCGTGCCGTCGTTTCCCGACATGACTGCGGCGAGCGACACGGGTACGTCGAACACCGACGACGTCACGCGCGTGAGCCAGCCGGTGTTCGTCGGCACGTCAGAGCCGTTCAGCGTCGTGACGCTGTTTTCGGACATCGCCGGGCAGGTCGGTCAGGCGGCGGCCGGTTCGCAAGGCGACTGGACGATCTCGACCGCGCCGCTCGTGAACGGTCCGCATCGCGTGTCGGCCACGGCGACGGATCCGGCCGGCAACGCGAGCGTGCCGACCGGCATGCTGCCGATTCGCATCGACACGGCCGCGCCGGCGCCGCCCACGGCGCTCGACCTCGTCGCGGAAAACGACTCCGGCCTCTCGAACAACGACAACATCACGAACCACCGGACGCCGCTCATCTTCGGCATCGCGGAGCCGAACAGCCGCGTCACGATTTCGTCGAGTCTCGCGGGCGTGCTCGCGACCGGCATGGTCGGCACGAGCGGATTCTGGAGCTTAGTCAGCCCGCTGCTCGCCAGCGGCGTTCACACGTTTACGGCGACGGCGTCCGATGCGGCGGGCAATGCGAGCGGCAACTCGACGGCCCTCGTCGTCACGATCGACGCCACAGCGCCGTCCGCACCATCGATACCGGACCTCACGGCGTCGAGCGATTCCGGCAGCTCCGACGCGGACGACTTGACGCGCGACACGAACCCGGTGCTCGCCGGCACGGCCGAGCCGTTTTCGACCCTCTCGCTCATCGTTGACGGTATCGTCACCGGCACGACAACGACCGACGCGGCCGGCGTGTGGCGGCTGGCAAGTGCCATGGTGACCGACGGCCCGCACGCGGTTTCCGCCCGTGCCGCGGACGCGGCAGGTAACCTCAGCGCCGCGTCGCCCGCGCTGATGGTCGTCATCGACACAGCGGCGGCCGCGCCCGCGATGCCCGACCTCGACCCAGCCAGCGACTCCGGCCTGTTCGACACGGACAACATCACCGCCGACTCGACCGCGCAATTGCGTGGCACGGCCGAGCCGGGCAGCCCGGTCACGGTGCTCGACGGGCCGCTGACGCTCGGCGTCACGGTCGCCGACGGCGCGGGAAATTGGAGCTTCATCACAAGCCCGCTCGACGACGGCCCGCACCTGCTCGCCGCACGCACGACGGACCGCGCGGGCAACGAGAGCGCGCCGTCGAACCGCCTCATGCTCGTCGTGGACACGACGCCGCCCGCCGCGCCGTCGATCGTGCTCGTGTCGGATTCCGGCGTCGCGGGCGACCTGCGCACCAACGATCGGCGTCCGCGCATCGTCGGCACGGCCGAACCGAACAGCCGCGTCGAACTGCTCAGCGGATTTGACGTGTTGGGCACCGCCGCGGCAGACGTCGGCGGGTCGTTCAGCGTCTTGCCGAACGGCAATTCGCCGGATGGAGGCTACTCGCTCCGCGTCCGCGCGATCGACGCGGCCGGCAACGAAGCCGTCTCGCCGGCGATCGGCGTCACGATCGACGCGACCGGCCCGCGCGTAGTGTCGCTCAACGCGGCCGGCGAAATTGCGATCCCGATTTCCATTCTCGTCGTCACGTTCGACGATGACAACTTAGTGGACTCGCAGCCGGGCGAGCCGAGCTTCGCGGACTCGGTGTTGAACCCGGCCAATTTCTCGCTCGTCGGTTCGGGCGGCGACGGAATTTTCGGCAACGGCAACGATCGCGCGGTGCTGCTTGTGACCAGCGACTTCACCTACGACGCCGCGGCGGACCAGCTTGAAATCCGGCTGCGCGATCTCGCCGGTGCGCCGGCGGCGCTGGCGAACGACGCGTATCGTTTCACGGTGAACGGCACGACGAGTCTGCGCGACGTGGCGGGCAACCAACTGGCGGGCGGCGACTTCGTGAGCGGCTTTTCCGTCGCGATCCCGTCCCCCGCCGTGGCCAACGTCACGCTGTTCGACAACGGCCGATCGCTCACGCAGATCGTCGTCGCGTTCACGCAACCGCTCGCTGCTGAATCGGTCGCCGACGTGACGAACTTCCGCTTGGTTAGTTCCGGGAAAGACAAGAAGCTCGGCACGCGCGACGACCAGATCGTTTCCGTGGGCGCGCCGGCTTACGACGCAGCCGCGCGGACGGTGACGATCACGCCGGCCGGCACGCTGCAACTTGGCCGCCTGCACCAGCTCATCGTGCGCGACTCGCTCGTCGGCTCCGCGGGCAGTCCGCTCGACGGCGACGCCGACGGCAACCCCGGCGGCGAATTCAGCGTGTCGCTCGGCCGCGGCCGATCGGTGTCCTACCAAGACCGCGACGGCGACAACGTCTCGCTCTCCGTGCTCGGCGCCGGCACGATCGATCTCCTCTGGTCGCCGGCCGACACCGGCCCGCGCGTGCGACTGTCCAAAACGATCGTCGGCGTCAGCACGCTTTCCGGCAACGTAAAAAAGACCCGCGGCGGAAACGGCAACGCGACGCTGCAATCCATCTCCCCCGCCGGCGCCGTGCTACTCCGGCTCCCCTCGACCTTTCGTATCACCGATCCGCCCATCGCCGCACTGGTCGATGCCGTGCTGGAGTCGGAGTAACGATCCGGCGCACGCGGATAGTCCGAAACGAGTCATTCGCCACCAGGGGTTGCCGGAGAATTCATTTTCAGCCAGGCAGTGTTGGCGTCTTGGACGGCCCTAAGTTTTGGGTGTGAAGATGCGTTGCGAGTTAGTCCATCCATTCATCCATTCGCAGTTCGCGTGCCCGCGTGCGGATGTCCGACCACAAGTCTTGCACCGTGCGTGGTGACCATTTAGTCGCGTCAGCTATTTCCTGAAACGTGTCGCCCGCGACTAACAAGTGCATGACGATTTGAAGGCGCGGGTGAAGCTTCTCGATAAAGGCACCCAGCGCGTCATGGGCATCGACAACTCGATCTGGACCAGGCTGATGGTCAAGCGGCTCCTGAATCCGCTTCACATTCACATCAGCCGTTGGTGCCGTCCAGTCGCAGCCACGTTCGCGGGAAGTCGAACGTCGATTACGGTGGTGCCGGCGAATTTCGTCGCACAGTCGCTTCATGGCAAGGCAACTAACTATTGGCAAAAGATGTTCCTCACTGTCGCATTCAAAGTGATCGCGCTTGACGCGACCGATAAGGCTCAGAAAAACTTCTTGAACTATGTCGTCCTCGTCCACACGAGCCTGAATCTCGGCAGGCAGGTGCTGCCGCACGAGTTCAAGCAACCGCTCCCGAAATCGTCCGTCCAGCACAGTCCACGCTTCAGACTCGTTTGCCTTGATTCGATCAACTAATTCTCTGCACTCGTTGTCGTCTGTGCTCGGCATGGCGACACCTCGCCGAAAGAAAAGCAATTGATCTGACGCGAGTACGTTACCCGCTGTAGACCGGTCACGCAAGCATCAACTCTGCAATTCGGGAAGCGTGAAGCGGATGGTCGCAGGAGCGACAGGCATTGTCCATTCGCCCGTCAAGGCCGTGGTCCGAATCGCCAGGCGTCGCGCGCCGAGCCATCTCGATGAAAAGAATTCTTGCGGCCTCTTCGGCGAAACGACGTTAATAGTAATAGAGGGGCTGCGTGAGCCGAACGAATCACCGACCGATTCGTGACGCCTGACGAGACGCCGCCGCGAACGGTGTGGTGCGCGCCGCGACAAATCCAGAGAAAATGGTTTTCACAAGGAGATCTCAAGCATGTCCTCAAAGAAAGAACGCACGAGTCGTCGGGTCAGTCGGCGGTCCAGTCGCGAACCTCTCGACGTCGAGACCCTCGAAGCCCGAACGCTGCTGTCCACCACGACGTTCGACGGAGACAAACTTACGGTGGCGCTGGACCCAAACGTCTTCAGGGACGGTGTCACCATTCGCTGTGCCGGCGGGAAGGTTGACGGAATTGGCCCCGTGGACGGGTACCCTCAGGGTGTCGAGTGCAAAGACGTTGGCGCAATCGAGGTCAACGGGACCAGCCCTGCCTCAGTAGGCGGAGGGGACAACACGATTGACCTTTACGATGTCACTGAGGCCAACGGATTTAACAAAAAGGACGCCGACAACAATCTCAAGCTCGAGGGCCACATCACGCTCAATGGGGCAGGCGGAGATGACAACATCTTGGGATCGTTCCAGTTCAGTGACACCATCGACGGCGGCTCCGGGGCTGACGTGATTTCCGGATTCGGCGGAAACGACAAGATCACTGGCGGCGCGGGACTGCCTAACTCTGATGGAAATGACACCATCAGCGGAGGCATTGGGAACGACACGATTTACGGAGATGGTGGCAACGACACCATCTACGGCGGCATGGGCAATGATGTACTGGATGGTGGGACTCACAACGACCGCATCTGGGGCGACGACGACGACGACACGCTGACCGGCGGAGAAGGCAACGGTAACGATACACTGTGGGGCGGAATCGGGGCTGACAAGCTCGATGGCCAAGCCGGCAACGATTACATGTGTGGTGGCACGTTTGAGACCCCCGACGACGGCGTAGAGGACACGATTACTGGTGGCGAGGGCACGGATACGTCCTGGGGAGGACTGGCACCGGAAGAGACGGTGGCCGAGGACGTGATTAATGAAGATGTGGAGTCCAAGTTGCGCTCATCGCAGTGAGTTCGACCAAGCCGGCGAGTCCGATGGAGTCGCGCCAGTGCTTGCTCTTTGGCTTACCCGGACCGCACAATGATTGGGTGTGTGTCGTTCCAGGCGGATAGTCCATGATCGGTTCGCGCACATTTCGAGTCTGGTTTGTCTCAACGCTGCTGTCTGCATCGTGCGCGGTCATTGTCCTCACCGCGTGGCTGGTCTGGCCATCGTTCCACGAATACTGGACTGTGCGGACACTCATTACGAAGCTGAAAGAGGCGGACGAGAAGAGTTCCGCTCTTGCAAAATTAGAGTTGCAGAAGATTGGTTCGCCTGCCGTGACCGCACTGCTAGAAGTGCTCAAAGACGAGGATGCTGATGCTGAACTCATAAATCGCGCCTGGTGCACGCTGACCGACGCAAGAATGGATGGCGACCACAAGAGGATGGATACCAAAGCAGCGATTCCGACACTAATCGCGGCGGCGCAGGATAAGCATAGACGGGTGCGATGCGCTGCATGCGTCCTGCTAGGTTACCACGGACAGGAGGCCAATATCGTGGTGCCAACATTGACAGAAGCGCTCAAAGATGAGTCTGCGGCGGTCCGCGCTTGTGCCGTGCGCGCGTTAGGGGAGATTGGTCCCGACGCACGCTCAGCAACGGACGCCTTGCAACAGTTGCAGGATGATGAAAGCGTGCGTGTTTGCATCGATTCTGTCTTTGCCCTCTATCAGATTGGCGCGATTGATAAAGCAGAGGCTAGCCGTCGGGTCGTGCCCTGGACGCGATGCAAGGATAACGGTGCCGATTTCAGTGCTCGCGCAGCACTTGCTATGCTAGATCGCTCGGAGAAGGAGAAGGCCAAGGCCAAGGCTCGGAGCGTAAAGGAATCTGGGGCCAAATTCCAAATTCCAAATTCGACCGACGGATTAAGGGGAAGCGCCGGAGATTCAAAGGAGTCGCCGAATGATCCCAAGTAGTCGTTCGTCGAACGCCGATGATTGCGGCTGGGTGACAGGGTCGGAGTCTGCGAACGGCTGCCCGCAGGCGCCGTTGACTCTGAAGGATCGGTCGATGATTCCAAATAATCGCCAGTCGAACGGCGTGGTGCCTTCCGCGGAAGATACCGCCAATGGCCATCCGCGCACGCTGTTGCACGTTGGTTGTGGCATGGTGAACCGGGACAAACTGCCCGTACTATTTCGCGATCCGGTATGGCGCGAAATTCGACTCGATATCGACTCCAATGTGGGACCGGACGTTGTCGCGTCAATGATCGACATGTCGAGGATCCAAGACGAGTCGGTGGATGCCATCTGGTCTTCGCACAATTTGGAGCACCTTCACGCCCACGAGGTGCCCCGTGCGTTGGCGGAGTTCTTGCGGGTTCTCAAGCCCTTCGGTTTTGTCCTCATCACGCTTCCCGACCTTCAGCGCGTGGCTGAACTGGTTGTCGAGGACCGTGCGGACGCTCCCGCATACATTTCGCCTGCGGGGCCGATCAGCCCGCTCGATATGATTTATGGCCATCGCCGGTCAATCGCTCGTGGCAATCAGTTCATGGCGCATCATACCGGGTTCACCGCTGCTACGTTGACTCGTCATTTGAGGCGCGCTGGCTTTGTCAACGTGCAGGTTAGGCGGACTGGGTTCGATCTTTGGGCTAGGGCGCGCAAGCCGCCGCAGTTCTTTGCCGCTCGAAGTGGCCGACGATTCCACGTCGCGGGTTGCCGGCATCTTCGATCTTCGTGTGTGCCGATTCGCAACGGCGAAACAATGCAACGATTTCGGGCCTGCTCCTGCGTCCGAGCGAGGCAGGCGCAGAAGAGGGCAGAACACCATAATTAGCAGCGGCTGCGTGGCGAAGTCTCGATGCCACGGCTGGAACTCGGGTAGACCGCTGTCGTGGGCCGTGGTTGGGACAAATCACGGGCAGACGGCTGTCGCGAGGCCGTGGTTGGGACAAATCACGGGCAGACGGCTGTCGTGGGGCCGTGGTTGGGACAAATCACGGGCAGACGGCTGTCGTGGGGCCGTGGTTGGGACAAATCACGGGTTGACGGCTGTCGTGGGGCCGTGGTTGGGACAAATCACGGGCAGACGGCTGTCGCGAGGCCGTGGTTGGGACAAATCACGGGTAGACGGCTGTCGTGGGGCCGTGGTTGGGACAAATCACGGGTTTACGGCTGTAGTTTGGAGCTGATTTGGACAAATCACGGACGCACGAGGCTTCTGGGTAAGGAGTTACGTCAATCACCTTGGCTAGATCGCCAAAAGGAGGCTCCCGTGGGCGCGAATACGCTCCCTTCAGGTCTCGACGCCCTGTTCACGCTCGCCGACGACATGATTGACGGGTTGCACACGCACGAGGTGGCGGTCGGCATCAAGCAGAATACGGAGGCGGCGATGCAGCCGCTGCTCGACGATTGCCGCACGAAGCAGGCGGCGTTTGTCGCGTCGAAGCAGGCGAAGGTCGCCAAGACCGGCGTGCAGACGGTGAAGGATTCCAATGGCAAGGCGTTCATCGGCACGTTCCGCAACGCGCTGACGCCGTCGCTCGGCGAGACGTGGTCCACGGCGTGGGAGCCGACCGGGTTTCCCAATCAGTCGCTGGCGATGCCATCGACGATCGTGGAACGGCAGGCGTTGCTCAACGCGATGAAGCTGTACCTCGCCGCGAACCCGACCAAAGAGAACGCGCCGCTCGGCGTGACCGCGGCCATTGCCAACACGCTGTACAACGAACTGTCCACCGCGCGGAGCGATGCGAATCAATCGGTCACGGATATGAACGACGCGAGGGACGCGCGCGACGCGAGCGAGAAGGTGTTGCGCGCGAGCATGCGCGGACTGATCGCCGAATTGACGCAGCGCTTGGCCGGCGATGACCCGCGATGGTATGCGTTCGGGCTGGTGCCGCCCGATTCGCTCGATACGCCCGATCAGCCGACCGGACTGACGCTGACGCCGCAAGGGGACGGCTCGATCCGGGCCGATTGGCTGAACGCGCCGCGGGCGGGCGGCTACATCATCGAAGTGCAGGTGGTCGGCGTCGATGCGGCGTTCCGTCCGTTAATGACCGCGACCGAGAGCGAGGCGACGCTGATCGGATTGCCCGCCGGCGCGATGGTGAAGGTGCGAGTCATCGCCGTGAACGCCGAGGGGGACCAAAGCCCGCCGAGCGCGGTGGTGCAGGTCCTCGTGCCCGGCACGCCCGTGCAGCCGGTGACGCTGAGCGGCACGTGGAACGTCGGGCTAGTGGCCGCGTCGCTGAGTTGGACGGCATCGACGGCGGCGAACTTGCAAGGCTATCGAGTGCTCGTGAGTTCCGGCAGCAGCTTCAATCCGGCCACGGCAATCATCGCGGGCAGCACGCCGCCGGGCACACACGCGTTCTCGACCGCCGCCGCACTCTTCAATCCCGGCGACGTGGCCACGTTCGTGACCCTCACGCTACTCACCAACGGCACCGAAGTACCCAGCAACCCCTTCACCATCACGCGCCCGGTGTAGGGACAAACCGGCAGCACACCGGTCAACGCGTCACGTTCGGTCGGTGGTCGATTTCGCACACCAAATATCTGCGAGTCACAACCGCATCGCGACGATCGCGCGGTGTCTTGGTGCCCCCCTTGCTTCGCAAGCGTCGGTCGCTAAAATCCACGACCTTAATGGGAACCGATAGCGCGCGTTGTCGATGCACCCGTGCAAACGGAGGTCATGAGAGTGAACCGTTGTTTTTGGCTGGGCGTGATGGTTGTGAGTTCGTGCCTGGTCGCCGGCTGCGGCAAAGTTGAGTTGGAATACGTGCTGAACGATTCCTCGAAGGACCAACTTGCCGACAACCCCGAAGCGCTTGACCAGCTTGCCACGTCGCTCGATGAAGTGTTCGGCACGCCGGCGAAGCCGAAGCTTGCGAAGGCGATCGCGGCGGCGGTTGATGCCAAGGTGATTGTGGCGAACGAGGGGGATCTCGAAACCGTTGGGGCCCTGAAATATCGGCACTGGTGCATGCACTGCCATGGCATGAGCGGGGATGGCAACGGGCCGACGGCGGGCACGAAAGAGAATCCGTTCCTGAATCCACGGCCGCGCGATTACCGCATCGGCCGCTTCAAGTTCACGTCGACGCAAGGCCTGCCGGTGATCGTGAAGCCGACCCGCGCCGACCTGCTCCGCACGTTGCGCAATGGCGTCCCCGGCACGTCGATGCCGTCGTTCGCCCTCTACGATCAAAAGGAATTGGAAAGCGTTCTCGACTACGTGATTCTGCTGAGCCTTCGTGGCGAAACCGAGTCGAAGGTCGTGTCCAATGAATATGAGCCGGGCGGCAAGATCACACTGAAGATGGTCGAAAGCACCGCGAAGGACGTCGCTGAGTCGTGGGAGGGGCTGGACGCCAAGGTGGTTCAGCCGAAGACGCCACGACCGCCTGCTACACCCGAATCGATCGCCAAAGGCCGCGAGCTGTTTCTCAAAAAGGGTGAATGTCTCAAGTGCCACGGCCCGCTAGCGCTCGGCGACGGCTGGGAACTCGACAAGAGTTCCGACCCGACGAAGCAAAAAGATGACTGGGGAATTCAGGCCAAGCCGGCAAATCTAACGCTCGGCGTTAATCGCGGTGGCGGCCGGCCAATCGATCTGTTCCGCCGCATCCGGCACGGCGTCAAGGGGACGCCGATGGCCGCACAGGGGCTAAACCTTGACGAAGAGGAAACGTGGCACTTGGTCAACTACGTGCGGTCAATCGCCTATGACGGTGCCGAGCCCAAGGTCGCTGAAACGCCCAAAACGGAACATGAGTCAGGCACCAAGAACAACTAAACGGCGAGCGTATCCGAAGCGGCCCGCTCGATGAGCCGCCGTTCTCGCCCGATCAACGAGGGAGATTTTCAGTGCAAAAGTTGTGGAGCCTTCTGTTCTTGCCCGTGCCCATTCTCTGCGTCGTTCTGTGCGCGATGGCACCGAGCCAGGGCTGGTGGCTGCCCGAGAACGTCTCTACATTCGGCAGCCGCGTTGATCACCTGTTCAACGTGATTCTAATCATCGTAACGGTCGCGTTCGTCGCGACCGAAGTGATCCTTTTCTACTGCCTGTTTCGCTACACGGACCATGGCAACCGAGCAACCTTCATCCACACGAGCCACACGCTCGAATTCTGGTGGACGCTGGTCCCCGCCGGCATCCTGGTCTTCATCGCGTTCTATCAGTTCAAGACGTGGGGCGACATCAAGGTTCAGAAGAACTTTCCGAAGGCGGACCTTGAGGTGGATGTGCTTGCCGGCCAGTTCGAGTGGCG
>Ga0247727_10004105_pt1 | contig 31262 bp, 29 predicted proteins | sample WisWelCaveWW1625_FD_202498 | JGI IMG/M metagenome (GOLD analysis project Ga0247727, IMG submission 202498) | Biofilm microbial communities from Wishing Well Cave, Virginia, United States - WW16-25 | ecosystem: Environmental > Aquatic > Deep subsurface > Groundwater > Cave microbial mat | place... | reverse complement strand
GCTTCGCCAAACTGAAGTTTGGCACTCCGTCTTCACATGCTTCGCCAAACTAAAGTTTTGCACTCCGTCTTCACATGATGTCAAGCACGCTCCATTCCCAACAAGCGCCCCTCGCCCCGTTTGATTCCATCGCGGCCCAATACGATGCCATCGAAGCTACCAATCCCATTTTGCAATGGATGCGGCAACGGGTGTATCGCGTCGCGCTCGCGGCTTTTCGTCCGCACGAACGTTTACTCGAAATCGGCTGCGGCACGGGCACGGATGCGCTGTTCTTCGCGCAGCGCGGGCATCAAATCGTGGCGACCGATCCTTCCGCGGAGATGCTGTTCCTCGCGCGCGAAAAAATTTCACGCGCCGGCTATGAACAGCTAGTGTCATTCACGCAAGTAGGCGTTGAGCAGATGCCGCGCTTGATCGAGGATTATGGTCGCGCCAGCTTCGACGGCATTTTCTCCAATTTCGGCGCGTTGAATTGCACGCGCGACTTGCTCGGCTTCGCCAAGTGCGGCTTGCAACTGCTTCGCCCCGGCGGGAAATTGTTGGTGAATGTCATGCCGCCGATTTGCCCGTGGGAAATTTTTTATTATCTCTTGCACCTCCATCCGCACGAAGCGTTGCGGCGCTGGCGTGGCCGCACGGACAATGGCGGAATCGCAGTGCGCGTAGGCGAACGCTTGCTCCAAACTTATTATCATCCCGTGGGGAATTTGAAAAGAATTTTTGAGGAGAGATTTGAAATCGTCGCGCAATTCGCGTTGGGCGTGCTCGCGCCGCCGCCGTACTTGGCACGTTATAGTTGGCTCTTCAGAAGCATGCGCTGGTGGGATGAAAAGATGAGCGGCTGGCCGTTGCTGCGCGATATCGGCGATCATGTGGTGATGGTCATGCGGAGGAGATGATCATGCCACGTTTATGGAGAAGCGCACTTCCGTGCTGCGCGCGGCGAAGTCGAGGGTGAGGCGAGGTCGCAGTTCCAACAATACTTGGCGGCCAAGCAGGAAATTGCGAGTGGGGTTGACGGTCACAAAGGAACTATATTGCCAATCTTGCACACAAAAAATCGTCACGCGAGCTTGATGTTTTTTGCCGTTTTCATCAGCCAATTCAAGCGTAATCCGTTTGGTAAAACACATGTAGGGGCGGCTCAAATGCTGAGCGTTGTGTTCAGATTGATGAGGCAGAATTTCAATCATCCTGTTCCTTTTAAGCAAGTCCAGATCGCAAAACGAGTTCAGCGATCCCGTATCCACGTCGGCTACAAGCGCAAGACGATTACTATCGTTCGCCAACGTTAAATTTAATGTTGCATAGACATCCCCCGGTTGAATGGTTTCATGCCAACCGGAGTTTTCTTCAATCGCATGCACTAATGGATGAAAAAAGATGAAAGGATATTTTCCTGTGCGTTCGCACAGTTTTAAGAAATCCTCATCTTCTGGATAATCCTGCATGCTTGCGCCGCGCAAAACGATTTGACCGTCGGCAACCATCATCCAACTAGCTTGAAGATGCGAGAGTTTTTTTGCAATCCAAGCTTGGTTCGGTTTCTCTGCGCCATCCAAATACCGCCGCCGCTCTTCGCGCGGAAGAGCGATATACTCTTCCAGAGTAATGTTCTGGCCGACGAATTCCATGTCTTGCAAGAACGATGGCATGTCAAAACGAGCGGCATTTTGCATGAGCTTGAACGTTGCCAACACGGCCTGTTCCGCCTGAGCATTGAGCGGGCCGATCTCAGCGCGAACTTTTTCAATCACAGTTTCGGTGGTCATCTAGCGACTCATCAGTATTTTCACGGGAACAAGATCTTTGAAAAGTTAGAGAATGCGGCCTAGCTCGTCGCCTCGACAAACTGTACCTCGGTGCGCCTGGCGGCGAAATCGAGGGTGAGGCGAGGCTGGAGCTCCAAGAGAATTCTTCGGCCAAGAAGTATTGTGCGTGCTGGATTAACTGCAACGAAAGGGCTGTTCTGCCAATCTTCCACGCAAAGAATAGCTGTTCGGCTTTTTCGAGTTTGACCGGCACTATCTATTAGTTCAATCCATGCTTCATCTGTAAAATAAACGTATGGCTGGCTCAAATGCAGAGCGTTATATTCGAGATCATACGACCCGATATCTACCACTCCGCTTGCAGTCAGCAACTCTAATGAACCATGACATCCAAGAGCGCCGGTATCCAAATCGGCTTCGGTTTCGTAGCGTTGATTATATCCAGTGAGAGTGATTGACACGGCAGGATAAAAATCGTTTGCTTTAGTCGTTCTATGCCAACTGATCGAGGACTCTTCGATCGCAAAAATGGCTTTACTAAAAAACACAAAGGGGCATTTGCCGGTTTGTTGACTGAGCGCGCGAATGTCTCGATTACCTGGAAAATCGGAAAGAGTAGTGCCATGTTTGATGATTTGACCATCAATGATGATGACCCAATCGGCCCCAAGGCTTTCAAATTGGCTCTCGATCCAATGTCGATTTGAATTTTCCGCCTCCTCTTGATAACGACGCCGTTCGGAGCGTGGCAGAGCTTTGTATTCTTCCATGCTGATATTGCGAGAGCCGAACTTTTGCCCTAGTGATTGATTTGAAAAAGTGGCTCCTGCATGAGATAGAATATAATTTTCCGCCCGTTCTGCCTTCGCATCAAGTGGTTTAAGTTCAGCTCGATTTTTTTCAATCACAGTTTCGGTGGTCATGGCTACTCCCGAAAGTTTGTACCGACAATGAAAGTTTTATAGAAGCACAACCAAAGCTAACGAACCCATTGGACTAATGCAAGGCCTGCGCTCCTTACGACCTGATCAAACTCATCGTGAAAACAGCCAAACAAAAAATTCTGCTCTACAACCCGAAAGCGGTCTTCTACACCATGCCGCTTGGGTTGCTCGCCCTCGCTTCGCATCTTGATCCCAAGCGATTCGAAGTGGTCATTGTCGATGGCCGCATCGAGGCCGAGCCGTTGCGTGTGTTGCAATCGCATCTCGACGGAGCACTATGCCTCGGCGTGTCCGTGCTCACCGGCAGGCCGATTCACGATGCGCTCAAAATCTCGCGCGCCCTCAAAACGTTGCGTCCCGATTTGCCGATCACTTGGGGAGGTTGGCATCCTTCGCTTTTTCCCAAAGAGTGTTTGGAAGAGCCGAGCATCGACGTCACCGTGCAGGCGCAGGGCGAAGAAACATTTCGCGAGATTGTCGAGCGTTTGTCCGAACGAAAAAGTTTGGCGGGGGTCTTGGGATGCACACTTCGACACAACGGCGTGGTCGTGCAAAACGCGCCGCGCCCGATGCAGGACATGAATGCCTTCGCGCCGGTGAAGTATGATTTGATTCCCGTGCAAAAGTATTACGCCATCAAAAAGCAGCGGCAATTGGATTACATTTCTTCCACGGGCTGCTTCTTCCGCTGCACGTTTTGCGCGGATCCGTTCGTCTTCAAGCGCAAGTGGAGCGCGCTCACGCCGGAGCGCATGGGAGATGAGCTGCAAACGCTCTGGCGCAAGTATGAATTTGACGATCTCCATTTGCAAGACGAAACCTATTTCACGTATCGCGATCGCGTTGTCGAAGTCGCCGAAGAATTTTTGCGGCGCGGCTTGAAGTTTTCGTGGACCGCGACCATGCGCGCGGACCAAGGCACACGCATGTCAGAAACAGATTTCGCGCTGTGTTGTCGCTCCGGTTTGCGGCGTGCGCTCATCGGTGTCGAATCCGGCTCGCAAGAGATGCTCGATTGGATGAAGAAAGACATCACGCTCGAACAAATTTTCATCGCCGCGGAAAAGTGCAAACGCCACGACATTGCCGTGGACTTTCCCATGATCGTCGGCTTCCCGGGTGAAACCGAAGAGAGCATGCTCGCCACGTTGCGCATTGCCAAAAAGCTGCGCGCCATGAGTCCGAAATTCAAAACGCAGATTTTCTTTTATCAACCCTATCCCGGCTCGCCCATCGCCGACATGGTGCGCGACAAAGGTTATCCCATGCCGCGAACGCTCGACGAATGGGCCGACTTCGACTTCGTCGGTGCGTATGGCCCGTGGGTCAATCGCGAAAAATGGCAGCTCGTGCAGCGCTTCAAATTTTATTCACGCCATGCGTGGGATGTTCAAAAGGGCTTGTGGCGCAGGCCACTGCAATATCTCGCCAATTGGCGCTGCACGAATGACGTCTATGCTTTTCCGATTGAGAAATGGTTGGTGGAAACGCTGCGCCCGAGCCCGCAGATTTCATGAGCTGTCATTCAGAAGGAAACTTTTTCAGCGCTGGATACATTGGTTAGGCTTAAAAAGATTCCTGCTGAATGACAAACCAGGAAGACAAGCAAATGTCCAAGAAAAAAGTCGTTCTCTTCTTTCCTTCTTACACCAGCAACGAAGCATGCCCGCCGCTTGCGTTGATTGCAGTGGCCGGCCCTCTCGTGAGCGCGGGGTATGAAGTCAAAATCATCGACTCCGCGCTCGAGCCGGATTATCACGAGCATGTGCTGCGCGAAGTGGAAGACGCGTTGTGCTTGGGCATCTCGCTCGTCACCGGCCCAATGATCAAAGGCACAATCGCGGTCAGCCGCGCCGTAAAAGAAAAATATCCGTGCATGCCCATCATTCTTGGCGGTTGGCATCCATCCATCTTGCCGCAGCAAACGTTGGAATGCGAATACGTTGATGCCGTCGTGCTCAAGCAAGGCGAGTTACCGTTGCTCGAAATGGTCAACCGTCTTGCGAATGGCTCTTCGCTCTCCGGCACGCCCGGCACGCTCACGAAAGCGCAGGGCGAGATCACTTGGAATCCGCCGCGACCGCACACACCCGTTGCAATGTTGCCGAGTCGCATGCCCGGCTATGAGTTGATCGATTACGAACGCTATTATCGCAACACCAGTTTGCGTTGGCTCATGTACACCACGAGCCACGGTTGCCCTTACAACTGCTCGTATTGCTCGAACGCCGCCGTGTATGGCCGCAATCTCGACGTGCTGCCCGTCGAGCAAGTTGTCGATGAAGTCACGTACCTCGTGCGCAAATATCGCATTCAGCTCGTGGGCGTTATCGATGACATCTTCTTCGCTTTTCGCTCTCGCTCTTTGGAAATGGCCGAGGGCTTCATTCGCAGCGGCTTGAAATTCGAATGGTACATTCAAGATCGCGCAGATTCGTGGGAGCGCATGACCACCGAGCAGGCCCAAACTTTTCGGCGCTCCGGCCTTGTGCGCATTCACTTCGGCGCGGAGTCCGGTTCCGATGACGTGCTCCAAGCCATCGAAAAAAAATCCGACACTGAAGCCATTCTCGCCGCAGTGGAACGCTGCAAAGAAGCAGACATCCGCGCGAGCTTCGGTTTCATCTTCGGCTTGCCCGCCGAACAAGAAGAAGACTTGCTCAAATCCGTGGATTTGATTCGGCAAATTTACGAGCGCTACGACCGTGCGGATTGCTACACCAACATCTTCACGCCGTATCCCGGCTCGCCCGCGTGGCAAGAGTCCATCGACAAAGGCCTCGTGCCGCCCAAAACTTTCGAAGACTGGGCTGAGTTCTATCCGCGTTTGCAAGTGCTGCCCTGGTTGAGCGGAAAGAAGCATGAGCGCTTGCAAGCGATTCGACAGTATCTCCGGTTCGGTTATCATCAAGTCAAAGTCGGCGAGCAGCAACACTCGTGGAAGCATCGCATGCTGCTCGGCATGTTGAAGCCCAGCGCGCAACTGCGCCTCAAGCAACATCGCTTCGATTATCCGTTGGAGATTTATGCGTATTGGGGGTTGCAGAGAATGAAGAAGGGCATGCGGTTGTATGAGCGGTTTTGAGGAAGATTTAATGAAGTGTTGCGAGGCTTGGCAACATCCACCAAGTCTGTCATTCAGAAGGAACCTTTTTAAGCGTGTGAGACAAACTGAAATATGGAAGCTTTGCGTGCTGCAAAAAAAGGTTCCTGCGGAATGACAATCCGGGGAGGAGACTATGAACAGCGACATAAGCTCGTGTCGATTTTAGCACGGCTTCTCTTTCTTTTATTCGCAACGATCATCCTCTGGAAAGGCGTGTGGCCTTCGCTCCAAAACACGCGCGGCGATTTTGCCAACTACTACACCGCCGCGCGCTTGATCGCCGAAGGCAAGCCGTTGCAAAATGCCTATCGCGACTTCGTGTGGTTTCAAAAGCAGATTGATCGCTATGGCATCGAGCATCAGCTCGGCGGCTTCATTCCGCATCCGCCGCCCACGGCATTGGTGATGTTGCCGCTCACGCCCTTCGCGCCATTGACGGCCAAACGCATTTGGATCGTGCTCAACGTGGCATTGGCCGCCAGTTGCATCCTTCTCTTTGCGCGCATTGCATCGCTGCACTGGCTTCCGGTCGCCATTATTTTTCTCGGCACCGGCTTTGGGTTGATCAACAACTTTCTCTTTGGGCAGATGTACTTGCTCCTGCTCGCCACGCTCGCGGGCGGAATTTATTTGCAGCAACGCGGGCATCCGATTACGGCCGGCGTCTTGCTCGGCCTCATGATTCCGATGAAATACGTCGGCGCGTTCTTTCTCATCTACTTTGCTTGGAAAAAAGAATGGCGGCTCGTGCTCGCCGGTATTTGCGCGAGCCTCGCAGTCGTTCTGTTTGCAATATGGCTCGAAGGCTTTGAAATCTTTCTCGTCTTCTTCAGCGAAGTCTTGCCGCGCCATTTGCAAGGCGAGATTCAAGACCCGTTCGCGATTCAATTCCAATCGTGGAACAGCATGCTGCGGCGTATGTTCGTTCACAATGCTTCGCTCAATCCGCAGCCTGCTTTCCCTTCGGAGCTTCTTTTCATTGTTCTGAAGAATCTCATCCCGTGGCTCTGGCTTGCAATCTTCGTGTGGATTTATCGCGAAACGAAATTCGAAAACTTAACAGCAACCCAAGCAATTCCCCCCTTGAGGGGGGTTAGGGGGGTGTTCTTCGGCGTGAAAAAGAATGCATCCACAGCCCCCTGCCCCCCTCAAGGGGGGAATTTCAGTGAACGCGCAGAGCAGCAACGCTTGTTCGAACTCGCTATGATTCCCCTCGCGATCTTGCTGATCTCGCCCGGCAGCGCAACGTATCATTTTTTATTGCTCAGCCTCTCGACGGTTTGTTTCAGCAAAATTCTTTGGGAGCGAGATGAAAAGCGGCGCGCGCTTTTTCTAAGCGGCTTGTTTATCGCGGTCAATCTGCCGCACTACCTCGTGCTCAAAAAATATGCGAGCGGATGGCTCACGCCCGTCGGTTATATGAGACTCTGGCTGCTCGTGTTCTTCTTCGCGGTAGTTTGCGCTGTCTTCTCACGCGCGGCGAGCTGGCAGTGGCAAAATCTAAAAAGATATTTGCTGCCCGCGCTTGCTGCCGCGCTTCTCATGATCATCGTGAATCAACAACGCCTGCAGGCGCAAGAACGCGACGCCGCGCAATGGGTGCCTCTCCACGAAAAAGAATTTGACCGCCACCTCGGCTTGCTCGTCAAAACGCCGAACCTTGGCCGCGAGCGAATCGTGTTCAGCTACGGCGAATTGCTCGACGAAGACTATGCGATCTTCGCGATGACGAACAGCGGCGAAGTCGAAGGACAATGGACGCCGCACACCTCACAAAAATTTTATGAGCCGGATTTGGCGAGCGATGATCTCAGCGTGTTAATGGAAAGCCTCAACCACGGGCGCGCGGAGATTTGGCTAAGTCGCGGTAAAGGGCAACAGCTGGAGCTTTTGTTGGAGGGAGAAAAGCCGTGCTGGCATTGCGAAAACGAGCGCTTTGCTTTTCTGCGTGAGGGCCGCATCGGCCTCGGCGAGGTGAGCCCCGCGAAGGAAATGGAGCTGCAATGGTTGCAAGTCGGCGCAGCGTGTTTCGATCTCGCCTTCTCGCCGCAAGATGATCGCCTTCTTTTTTGTGGAGAAAGAAAAGCGGCGCCGCGTTTTATGCTCGGCAGCATCGATATTCAAACCGGCGAGCAGCAAATTCTATTGGAGAGCGAAACTCTCGTCGAACGTCCGACATGGTCGCCCGATGCGGAGCATGTTGTCTTTTCATGGAACCTGAATGGCAATCGCGATCTTTGGATAATGAGCTTGACGGATCGCCAACGCACACGCTTAACGTGCGATCCCGCCATCGACACCGCGCCGGTGTGGGATGAAGCGCATCAACGCATCTTGTTCACTTCGGATCGCGGCAGAGGGTTGGAGTGCAGCACGGTGTTCAGCATTGCTTTGGAAAGATGAAGCGGGAGAGGCACAACTGATTTGTTCTTTGAATTCTATTTCGTTTTGGCGCACGTCGAAATCGAGTACAACGCGCGGGCGAAGATTCAAGAGCAGCTTGCGTCCGAGCAGGAATGTGCGGTGAGGATTGATGGCAACAAACGGGCTATGCTGCCAATCAGTGACACAAATCGTTGTCGTTCGCCAGCGACGATTTACACCATTTTTATCGGACAATTCTAACCATAGACGTGAGCTGAAATAGATATAAGGCTGGCTTAAATGCCTGGAAGTTTTTAGAAACCTTTTCGCATCAGGTCGGATGACATTGTGTTTGATGAGAAGCTCTGCAGAGCAATAGCATTCGACTGCGCCAGTATCCAAATCTGCTTCAATTTCAAGATCATTGCCATTTTCAGAAATTTTCATCGGCAAAGCGGGATAAGCATCCAGCGGATCATCCGTGACATGCCATTGGGTCGCGTTTTCTTCAATGGCGAAAACGGCAGGGCTAAAAAAAATGAATGGATACTTCCCAAGCATTTCACAAAGCTTGAAGAAATCTTCATCTTCGGGGTAGTCATCCAGATCCTTGCCATGACTTACAACTTGGCCGTCTGCAACCATGAGCCATTTCGCATTTTGCGCTAGAAGCTGTTTTTGCGTCCAATCTTGGTTCAGCTCTTCAGCTTCATCTTGGTAGCGAAGCTTTTCATGAGGAGGGAGCGCTTCGTACTCTTGCAGGCTGATGTTGCGGCCAAGAAAGCCCTTCTCGGTTGGCGGCGAATTTGTTGCGGTATCCATCTTCTGAATGATTTTCATCGCCGTAGCCAAAAGCTGCCGGCTGCGCTCATCAAGCTCGCCGACTTCTTCGCGAACTTTTTGAATCAAGGTTTCCGTCGTCATAAAATACCCCTTTGGTTGAATTGAAAATTTGACACGGCTTTTATTGTTGCCGCAAGCTAATTAAATCTACGGAAGAATTCAAGTGCTCGCTCAAACCCTGCGCATCAAAATCGCCAAGTGGCTGGATGAGTATGTTGGCCGTGCGCTCATTGCGCTCGTGCATAGCTTGCGCCTCGGCAAGCGCGGCACAAATCATCAAACAACGCGCGCGCGCCTCCTCGTCATCAAATTTTGGGGCATGGGCAGCATTATTCTGCTGGAGCCTGCATTGCGCCTCTTGCGCGAACGCTTTCCGCAGGCGCGCATTGATTTTCTCACGCTGGCGCAAAACCGCGAGCTGTTTGCGCTATTGCCTCATGTGGATCGTGTTCACGTTTTGGATTTCCTTCGCCCCTTACGCTTTCTAAGCCAGGCCGTGCGAATGCTCGTGCGCCTTCGGCAGCAACGCTACGATGTGATTTACGATGCCGAGTTCTTTGCTAATTTTTCCGCGCTGCTCGCGCGTCTGTCTGCGCCGCAAACTTTAGCAGGATTCTCACGGCCGCAAGGGCGCAAGCGCGACTTGCTGGACCTTGCCGTTCCTTTTCATGACGACGAGCACGCGGCGCAAAACTTTTTGCGTTTGATCATGGCCGAGCCGAATGCGCCGGAGAAGCGCGCCGCCTTGCCGAGTTTGCACGACGTATCGCCGCGCTTGCAATTGGCCGCGCCGACGCGCGCGCGTTTTGAAACCCAATACCTCGTGATGAACGTCAACGCCAGCCCGCTCGCATTGGAACGGCGCTGGCCGCGAGAAAACTTCGCGCAGCTCGCGCGCTGGCTGCTGCGCGCATATGAAATCGAACTCGTGCTCATCGGCAACGCGGCGGAGAGGAATTACACGCAGCGCCTCGCGGAGGCGATCAATGCTGCCGGCCGCGTGCGCAATCTCGCAGGCGCGTTGAGTTTGTGCGAGCTCGCCGGTTTGATTCAGGGCGCGGCGTTGTTCATCTCAAACGATAGCGGGCCGTTGCACCTTGCGGCCGCATTGCAAAAGCCCGTCGTCGGATTTTATGGGCCGGAAACGCCCAAACGCTTCGGCCCGTTGTGCGAGCGGCGGTTGATTTTTTATCTCGGCTTGCCGTGCAGCCCGTGCATGAGCGTCGATAACGCCAAAACCGTGAACTGCACGAATCATTTGCGCTGCATGCGAGAGCTGCGCGCGATTGAGGTCATTCCGCCGCTGCAGCGCTTTATCTCACAACACGAGCTTTTGCCGTTGCGCGAGGCGCGAAGCTATGACGAGACCACGACGCCAATCGGAGCATCGCCCTATGCCGTTTGAATACGAATTTCTTGATCATTTGAGCGAAGAGCAACTCTCTCAACTCATGGCGCTCTATCGCAACGAGTGGTGGACCAAAGACCGCAAGCTCGAAGACGTGCGCCGCATGCTGGCCAACACGGATTTCATCTTCGCGTTCTGTGAAAAGGATTCGAAGCGGCTCGTGGCGTTCACGCGCGTGCTCAGTGATCGCGTTTATAAAGCGCTCCTCTTCGACGTGATCGTCGCGCCGGATTGCCGCGAGCACAAGCTCGGCCGCGCGCTCATGGAAGCGATACTCAATCACCCCGAGCTAAAACACGTGCGCCACGTCGAGTTGTATTGCTTGCCGGAGTTGGGGCCGTTCTACGAAAAATGGGGATTTTCAAAAGAGGTGGGCGGGATTCATTTTATGAGGAAGGCCAATGTATCTTCTCTGTCGTAGCACGGCTTCGAGCCACAGCCAAAACAATTGTCAATTGACAATTGTTAATTGACAATTGACCATTTAAAATCTTCGCAATCGTGTTAGTTGTCTCAATGAAACCCAAACTCCTCCTGCTCAACCCGCCTGGCCAGCGGGTTTATCTGCGTGACTATTTTTGCAGCAAAGTCTCGCAAGCCGACTACCTCAATCATCCGATTGATTTCGTCTATCTCAGCGGATTGCTGCGCGAGCATTATGAATTGCACCTTCTCGATGCGATTGTTGATCGCCTTGCGGTCGAGAAGAGTCTGCGCCTCATTCGGGAATTGCGTCCCTCCGTGATCATCGGGCTAATTGGCTCGGTCTCGTATGAAGAAGACGTGGCTTTCTATCGCGCGCTGGCGGCGCAAACCAATGCCACGTTGGTCCTCATCGGCGACGTGCTGATTGACCAGCGCGAGGCGCGCTTGCGCGAGTTGGATTTTGCCGCAGCTTTCTTGCACGACTTCTCCGATCCCTCCGTGCTCGCATTTTTGCGGGGCAATGCCATCGCGCTCACGAACATGACGTTGCGCGCGGGCGAGGAGATTCACGCCGCGCCGCTCGTTCGCACTCGCCACGAAACTTTTGAGCTGCCGATTCCCGCGCACCAGCTCTTCATCAATAAGGACTATCGCTATCCGTTTGTGCGCAAGCGCCGCTTCGCCACGGTGATGACAGAATTTGGTTGCCCTTATCGCTGCACCTTTTGTATCATGAGCACGCTCGGCTGGAAAATCCGACCGGTGGACAACGTGCTTGCAGAGTTGGATAGCGTGCACGGCCTCGGCATTCGCGAGTTGTTCTTTCTCGATCAAACTTTCGCGTTGCAGAAGCCGCGCGCGCTGGAGTTGTTGCACGCCATGCAAACACGCAAGTATGGCTTCGGCTGGCTCTGCTTCAGTCGCCCGGACATTTTGGACGACGAAGTTTTGTTCGAGATGAAAAAGGCCGGTTGCCATACGCTCATTCTCGGCTTGGAAAGCGGCGACGATGCGATTCTCGCGGCCACGAAGAAAGATTATACTCGCGCTGAAGTGCTTGCCGGTTTTCAACGCTGTGCTTCACATGGTTTGCGAACGGTCGCGACCGTGATCATCGGCTTGCCCGAAGAAACCGAGGCCTCGTTTCAACGCACGATGGACTTTTTGAAAACCGTGCCGGTGGATTTTGTTTCGTTCAATGTCGCGGTGCCGCGCATGGGCACGCCGCTGCGGGAGCAAGCGCTCGAACATCAACTCATCGCGCCGAACGTGCAAGTCATGGATCAATCCGGCAGCGAGGTGGCGATGCCCGGCTTCACGCTCTCGCGCGAGCAGATTGCGCGCATGCGGCAAAAGGCCGTGCGCGAGTTTTATTTCAACACAACGTATCTGAAGAAACGGTTGCTCGGCTTACGTTCGTTCGAGGAGGCACGCATTCAAATGCGGCAAGGGTTCGGCTTGCTGCGGAATTACTTTGCAAGCGCGTAGCTTCTATTCTCTGTCATTCAGGAGGAATCCTTTTAAGCACTTGCGACAAAAGCCAAGACGTTCTGCCCAGCGCTGAAAAGGGTTCCTTCTGAATGACATCCCCGCTGTTCTTGATTTGACCAACAAAGAGGGAGCACATGAAACAAATCATCGCTTACATGTTCGGCGCGGGACTCCTCGTCAACGCCGGTTTGTTCGTGCCGCAAGCGCTGAAGATTTTCAAAACCAAAAGCGCGAAGGACGTTTCGCTGATGACCTTCGGCGGCTTCAATCTGCTGCAATTCATCGGCATTTTGCACGGCTATTTGCAGGGCGATCCCTATTTGCTCGTGGGCATGATCGCGAGCTTTATCGCCTGCGGCGCAGTCACAGGGTTGGGCATCCTTTATCGCAAACAATGACATACTCGTTGTGGGTTGGATTGTAACTCCCTTCAATTTGTCATTCTGTAAGAAACTTTTCTCGCGCTGGGAAGAAAGCCGAGCACTAGGGGGAAGCTCCTTCAGGATGACATCTTAGAAGAGCGCATTACAAATTAACCCAAAAGCAGCATAGCACCCCTTGCTTTAATCACACCAAAGGAGAATACCTTGAAGAGGCCCTTCGATATTCACATGAAGCACATGCTTTTGCTATTCTGTTTTACCTTTCTCTGCTTTGTCAATCTTAGCAGCGCGAGCGACAAAGCAAAAGCAGAAGAAGGCACGAAACAAATCAACGGCGTCGCGCTTTATTATAAAATTATCGGCGCAGGCGAGCCGATTGTGATTTTGCACGGCGGGCCTGGCCTCGATCACAGCTACTTCCTGCCGCAAATGGAAAAGCTCGCGAAGAACTACAAGCTCATCTTCTTCGACCAACGCGCGAGCGGCCGCTCTTCGGCTCCGAAAGATTCTTCGGGCATTACGCTCGACCATTTCATTGCGGATATCGAAGGCATCCGCCAAGCCTTCGGCTTAGAGAAAATGAATCTCATGGCGCATTCGTGGGGCGGGCTGCTCGCGATGCGGTATGCGCTCAAACACCAAGAGCATCTCAAAAGTTTGATCTTGGTCGGCTCGGTCAGCGCCAATTCCGCGGACAATGACGCGGCGAATCGCACTTTGCAAAGCCGCTTCACGCGCCAAGATAGTTTGGATCGTGCGAAGGTCATGCAGTCGCTCGCATTTCAGAAGAGAGAGTCGAAAGCGCTCGCCGAGTTTTTCAAAATCGTGTTTCGCGCCACGTTTTACGACCGCAAATTCGCGCGCCAGCTCAACCTCGTTTTCCAGCCCGACTATGCGAAGAAGAGCGCGCTGTTGCGGCATTTGAGCAAAGAGTTGGCTACGTATGATTTGTATCCGCAGCTTGCGACGCTGCAAGTGCCGACGCTCATTTTGTGCGGTGAAGCAGAATCGTTGCCCGCAGAAGCGCCGCAACGGCTCCATCAGAGCCTCAAAGAATCCGAGCTGGTGCTTTTGAAATACTGCGGCCACTTTCCTTTCATCGAAGCCCCGCAAGATTTCGTGGTGAATGTGCGGAGCTTTTTGAATCGCTTGCCCGAGTAGATGTAACTGTTCAGCCACGGTTAAACCGTGGCTGCACGGCAATGTTTAAGCGATTACTTTTATGAATGACCGCGAACGCATTCAACAGGAGCGGCTTCAACTCAGAGCTGAATATGGAAAGCTCTTTGATGTCGTCGCAAGCATGTTGTTTCAACACGATCCGCTAGGAATCAACTTCGAGTCCAATACCGATGAATATGAACCGGAAGCCGGCACAATTTTGCCGAGGCTCAAAACCTGTCACTCGGTTTTGGAAGTTAGAAAAATGGTGCATGAAGAGTTCATCCGTTGGTTTGACCCTGAGATTGCCGGCGCTGAGTCGAAATATGACGCCATTGCACAAGAGCTTTGGGACATGTGGTAGAATCCCCACAGATAAAGCCACGGCCAAGCCGTGGCTGAACGACAACCCGATTGCATGAAGAAGAATCAAGCCGACATCATCCTCTATCACCCGCGCACGGCCAACGGCAAGTATCGCATCCCCATGCCGATGCTCGCGCTCGGCTCGATGCTCGAAGGTCTGTACAACTACGAGATCGTGGACGGCAATTTTTTTCGGAACGCTTATGAGCAGCTTGCGCAAGTGATCGAAAGCAACGGCGCGAAAATTCTCGGCATGACCGTGATGCCCGGCCCGCAGTTGCAAGAAGCCATTCGCATCGTGCGCGGCTTTCGTGCGCGTTTTCCGAAACTCAAAATCATTTGGGGCGGGTATTTTCCCTCGAATCACACGGACGTGGTGTTACGCAGCGGTTGGGTGGATTATGTGATGCGCGGCCCGGCGGAGCATGATTTCGTACGCTTGCTGGAATATCTCAACGGCAACGGCGTGCAGTGCGAAAGTATTCTCGGCCTTTCCTATTTAGAAAATGGCCGCGTCATCAATCATCCGCTGCGCACGCCTTTGCCGGTGATGGATGAGTTGCCGCCATGGCCCTATCATCGCCTCGGCGACGTGCAACGTTATCTCGGCAAAACGTATCTCGGCCAACGCACGACGACATTGCATACGAGCTACGGCTGTCCGTTCAAATGCAGCTTTTGTGCGGTCGTGCCGATCTTCGACGGCGGCTGGGTGGGACGCAGCGCACCGCTCGTTGCCGATGAAGTCGAACACGTTGTGAAGCAATTCGGCGCGGATGCCATTGAGTTTGCCGACAACAATTTTTTCACTTCGATGAAGCGCACGGCTTTGTTTGCCGAAGAAATCTTGCGGCGAAAAATTCCCGTCACGTGGTGGGGCGAAGCTCGGCCCGACACGCTCGAAAAATATCCCGACGACGTGCTCGCGAACATGCGGCGCAGCGGTTGCAAAATGATTTTCCTCGGCGCGGAATCCGGCTCGGCACTGCGGCTCAAGCAAATGAACAAAGGCGGAACGCAAACGCCGGAAACGATTTTGCGCCTTGCGGAGAAGCTGAAGCGCCACGACCTCATTCCGGAATTTTCCTTCGTGCTCGGCGCGCCCGCGGAAGACGTTGACGCCGCGCTCGACGAGGAGATCGATTTCATTCGCCGCGTGAAGCGCATCAATCCGCGCAGCGAGATTATCATTTACGTTTATGCGCCCGTGCCCATGCTCGGCTCAACGCTTTTTGACGACGTGCAAAAGACCGGCTTTGCTTTTCCCACACGTTTGGAAGAATGGCTTCTGCCGCAATGGACGCAACTCGACCTGCGCCGCAACCCGCTCACGCCGTGGCTCGAGCCGCAGCACATCGACAAGATTCATCATTTCGAGGCCGTGCTCAATGCGCGTTATCCCACGAACTCGGACGTGAAACTCACACCGGCGCGAAGACGCTTGCTCGAAATCGTCGGCTCGTGGCGCTATCACACCGGCTTCTATCGCGCGCCGTATGAGATCAAGCTTTTGCAACGCGCGTTTCGTTATCGCCAACCGGAGATCGAGGGGTTTTGAGGTCATCAAGAAGGTTGTCATTCAGGAGGAAACTTTTTAAGCATGAGCACTTTGCTCAGTGCTGAAAAGGTTTCCTTCTGAATGACATGAAAGGGCGAGCGCGCGTGAGGTTGCGTCGAAGAGAGGGACAATTGCAAAGGACTTCATGAATACGACTACACAAAATAATTCTCGCCCCGCCGCCCTCGCTCTTCACAAAGTCATCGTCGTCATGCCCGCATACAACGCGGCGCAAACGCTCGAAGCAACGTACTCCGCGATTAACACCGCGTGGGTGGATGAAATCATTCTCGTGGATGACGATAGCCGCGACGGCACTTTGAAGATCGCGGAACAACTCGAACTGCGCGTCATTCGCCATCCGCACAATGTCGGTTATGGCGGCAATCAGAAAACGTGTTATCGCGAAGCTTTGCGGCTCGGCGCCGATATTATTGTGATGCTGCACCCCGACGGGCAATACGATCCCAAGCTTTTGCCGCAGCTCATTCAACCCATTGCCGAAGGCCGCGCCGAGCTCGTGTTGGGTTCGCGTTTTCTCATTCCCGGCGGCGCATGGCGCGGCGGCATGCCGATGTATCGTTGGCTTGCGAATCGCTTTCTCACTTTTTTTGAAAATCTGATTTTGCGGCAACGGCTCTCGGAATATCACACCGGCTATCGCGCTTACAGCCGCGGCTTTCTTGAAACCGTGCCGTTCATGCGCAACTCCGACGGCTTTTGTTTCGACACCGAAGTCCTCGTGCAAGCCGCCGCGTTCGAGCAACGTCTCGTGGAAGTGCCGATTACAACGAAATATTTTGCGGGCGCGTCCTCGGCTTCGTTGCTGCAATGCCTGGTTTACGGCGTGAAGACGTTGCTCACGCTCGGCAAGTTTATGCTGCATCGTTTGCAATTGTGGCCGTGCCGTTTGTTTATGCCGCTGCAATGGGACTGCGCGCCGCGCGAGTCGTGGCGGGCGCAGCTGCAATCCGAAAGCATTTCAACCTATCGTGCGCGCACGTGATGAAACTGGAGAAGCAACAACAACGCGATCTCATGGTTATTTTCGCGCTCGGCATTGGGTTTCGCCTCGCGCTGTTGCTGCTTTTTTCCGTGCCCTATGGCAACGATGCCGCGGGACGGCTCTACTTCCGCGACACGATTTGGACCTGGCATTGGCTGCCGGTTACGCAGTTTCTCGTTTACGGCGGGTTCGCGCTCACGCACAGTATCTTTGTCGTGCGTCTGCTCTTTGCGCTCATCGGCAGTCTCGCCGCAGTCGCGTTTACTTTTTATTTGCAAAAATTCGCAACGCGCCGCGCGGCTGTGATCGGCGGCGTGCTGTTCACGCTCAATGCGCAACTCGTCTTTTTATCTTTGATGCCGTATCAAGAAGTCGTGTTGCTGGGATTGCTCTTTGGCTTTTTATCTTTCTTTATGAAAGACGAAGAACCCGCGAACGGCTTTCTGTTTGGCTCCTTGCTCTATGGCCTCGCGTGCCTCACGCGTTACGAAGCTTGGTTCGTGCTGCCCGCGCTGTTCATTGCCCGAGTGTGGCAGGGCAAGCCTAAGCTCTTGCGCGTTTTTTTGACGAGCGTTATCGGTTTCGGTTGGGGCCCGGCGCTGTGGTTGTTCAGCAACTGGATGCAGTGGGGTGATGCGACCGCTTTTCTTTTTCATCGCAGCGATCAACAATTCTACGCGTGGGCGCCGCATGCCGAGCTGCTGCGCATCATCGATTATCTCGGCATGATGTCGTACTGGCTCTTGCGTTTCGGCTCGCCGCTGATCTTGTTCGCATTGCCCGGCATGATCGTGGGGTGGAGAAATCGTAAAATACTTTTGCCGCAAATTTGGCCCGTGTTGCTGTTGTTTGGAATGGTGCTGCTCTTTTTGATCTTTGTCGCGGGGAAAGAGTTCGCCGGCGCGAATCGCTTTGCCAGTATTCCGCTGGCAATCATGCTCATCTTCACCGCGCTCGGCGCGGACTATGTGCTCGCACGCGTGGAATCGCGCTGGCGTGATGCGCAACAAATGGCAACGATCAAGAAATGGGGCGCGGCTCTGCTGCTCCTCGCGCTGCTTGTTTATGGCGCGCTGCCCGTTGCCAAAGCCAATGCACTGCCGGAATTTCGCACGCCGCATGAAGTGGCGCAATTTCTCCAACAGAATTTGCGCAGCGGCGAGCGCGCCATCGTGATTGGTGAATCCATCGACGGCGCCGTGCCCATGCCCTATCAACGCATATACGGCCAGCTCAAATTCGCCAAACAAGATTTGCTCTGCGCCGCGTTGTTGGAGCCGCGAGAACTCGCGGACCCGTGGCGCTATTTGCGCGCGCAAAATGTTCGCTACGTGATCGTCTTCGGCGGAAGTTGGCAGAAGCAGGAAAATGATTTCAAGCTGCTCAATTTCATCACGGCTTCCGAAGGCGTGCTCCGGCCGGTGTTCGCGCGCGACCCCGCCGTGATCTATGAAGTGCCGCGCTCTTCTTCACTAAAGGTATTCGAGCAATGACGAGGTCCGCTGCAACGCTTGCGGCTAGCAACGCCGCGCTCCGGCAAATCGAGCGGGGGTTTGCAAGCCCTTTGCCTTTTGCCATGAAGCTGCGGCGGGCGATTCGCCCGGCGCTCTTTCAACTTTGGCGAATCGTGCAGAGCGCGCAGAACCGTAAGCCCGGCGTTGTGCGCCTCGCGAATCTCGTCTTGCGCACCACGCCTGAAGTCTTCCATCCCGGCCAGCATTTCAGCAGCAAAATTTTGGCGTGTTACGTTGCAGCGTTGCCGCTGCGTGGCCGTCGCGTTTTGGATATGGGCGCGGGCAGCGGCGTGGCCGGCATCGTTGCCGCGCAACACGGCGCACACGTGCTCGCCGTTGATATCAACCCGCACGCGACTGCTTTGGCGCGCAGCAATGCCATGGCAAACGGCGCGGCACTGCAAGCCTTACAAAGCGACCTCTTCGCCGCGTTGCCTCAAACGGAAAGATTCGATTGGATCATTTTCAATCCGCCCTTCTTTGCCAAGCGCGCGCACGGCGCTTTGCAAGCCGCGTACAATGCCGGCGAGCAACACGAAACCCTTGCGCGTTTTTTGGAAGAAGCGCAAAGCTTTCTCGCGCCCGAAGGAAAAATTTTGTTGCTCGTCTCTTCCGATATGGCGCTCGACGAGCTTGCGGGCTTGCTGGCACGCTTTCACTATCGGCTCGCGCACATGGAAACCAAACCGCACCTGTTTGAAATTTTCTACCTCTTGCATCTCGCACTCACTGATCACTAAAAACTGATCACTGCCTTATGACCGACGTCCTCCTCGCTCACAGCTTCTTTCTCCGCTTCGATCCCAAGCAATGGCGCACCATGCAGCCTTATGCGCCGCTGGGAACGTTGTACGCCGCGGCTTATTTGCGGCAGCACGGCTACAACGTCGCGCTATTCGATAGCATGCTCGCGAGCGGCGCGAATGAGATCCTTCCGTTGCTCCAACAACATCGCCCGCGCGCCGTCGTGTTTTATGAAGACAGCTTCAATTGGTTGAGCAAGATGTGCCTCACGCGCATGCGCGAAGCTTGCTTCGAGATGATGCGTTTGGTGCGAGCGCAATTGGGAAGCGAAGTGCCGGTGATCGTTGCCGGCTCCGATGTCACCGATCATCAGCAGGTTTATTTCGAGCACGGCGCGGATTACGCGCTCCTCGGCGAGGGCGAGATTTCTTTGTTGGAGTTGATCAATCATCTGCTCGGCAAATCTTCCAGCGCTCTCGATAAAATCGCGGGCGTGGCTCTGCCCAGCAATGGCGTGGCGCACACGACGATTCCGCGCGGCTTCCAAAAAAATCTCGACGTGTTTCCGTTTCCCGCGTGGGATTTGTTGGAAGTGGAGAAGTATCGCGCGGCATGGCGCAAAAAGCACGGCTATTACTCCGTCAATCTCGTTACCACGCGCGGATGTCCGTTCCGCTGCAACTGGTGCGCGAAGCCGATTTATGGCGACCGCTACAACAGCCGCTCGCCGGAGAACGTCGTGGAGGAAATGCTCTGGCTGCGCAAAAATTTTCAGCCCGATCACATTTGGTTTGCGGATGACATCTTCGGTTTGAAGCCCGGCTGGGTGGAAAGATTCGGCGAGGCCGTGCAAGCTGCGAACATTGCGACGCCGTTCAAAATTCAAGCGCGCGTGGATTTGCTGCACGAAGAAGCGGTGGCGGGATTGAAGAAAGCCGGTTGCAAAACCGTGTGGGTCGGCGCGGAATCCGGCTCGCAGAAAATTTTGGATGCGATGGACAAAGGCACGACCGTCGAACAAATTTATGCGACTGCCGCGCGCTTGCAACGTCATGGCATCGAAGCCTGTTTCTTTCTACAATTCGGCTATCCCGGCGAGACGGACGAAGACATCGAGAAGACCATCAAAATGGTGCGCGATTGTCAACCGGATGACATCGGCATCTCGGTTTCCTATCCGCTGCCCGGCACGCGCTTCTATGAACGAGTAAAAAATGATTTGAGCGACAAGCGCAATTGGGAGCACAGCGACGATCTCGCGCTCATGTTTCGCGGCCAATATCAACCGGCGTTCTATCGGCAATTGCATCGCGTCGTGCATCAAGAGTTTCGGCTGCGCAAAGCCACGGCTTTGTTCGCGGAGATGCAGCGAGGCTCATCGCTGCTTACGTTGAGCAATGTTCGCCGCTTGCTCGCGGCGACGATGCGCGGGCCCTTGCTCTACTGGGAGCGCGCGCGTTTGCAGCGTTTGAAAATTTCGAATCGAGCATTTCATGCCGAGGCTGATAAACTATATCGCGAGGATGCTGCACGAAATTCCCCCCTTGAGGGGGGCCAGGGGGGTGTTATGGCTTCGAAAGTCACCCCGTAGCGCAAACTTCAAGTATGCAAAGGAAGCAGGCAGGATGCCTGCGTTACGAGCTTGACAGAAGCATCGCTCGTGCTTACCTTGCTGCACAGAGATTTCATTTCATCGTAATCAGAGACACGACCATGCCGACAAAGCTCAAGACCCGATTTGATTTCGATCGCATCGACCGCCGCACCGCGCGCGTGACGCCCGGCCTCATTGCCGCCATTCGCGATCGCATCGTCGAGCGCTTGCGCCCCGAAAAGATCATTCTCTTCGGCTCGCGCGCGAACGGCACGGCCACGCCGGAGAGCGACATTGATTTGATGGTGGTGTTGAGCGATACGCACCCACTGTCTTCCACAAGACGCCGAGATCGTTTTGCCGCCTTGCAGAAATTGTTTCGCTATCGCCTGTTCGGCTTGGATGCCATGCTCTTGACCAATCAGGAGGTGCAACAATTGCACGCTGAGAATGAAGGCGAATGGGATTTGGTTTTGGAGATCTTTGAAGAAGGAAAAACACTTTATGACCGCGCCAATAAAGCGTAATATCAGCAAACATCTCAACCAACGCGTGCGAGAATGGTTTCGTAAAGCTGAACACGAGCTGGCTTACCTCGAACACGCGCCGTTGGATTTGGAAGACCCGCCCACTGATACAACCGGCAAGATGGCTCACGTGGTCGCGGAGTATTGCCTGAAGGCGTACTTGGTTTTGTGTAAACGCAAGATCAAAAAGATTCATGACCTGGACGAGCCACTAAATTTCTGCATCATTGTCCATCAGGATGAGGAATTTAACACGCTGCGTGATGATTGCGAAGCGCTAAACCGCTACAAAGAGTATTTGGTTTATCCCGCGCATTTCCCCATAACTATTTCAGTCGATGAAGCCAAAGCCGCCATTGAAAAAGCCCGCGCGATATTTGCTTTCGTTCTGCGCAAAGCGCAAGAATTGGGATACGCGCAAGATTGAAATTGTATTCGTCTTCAAGGCGTGGGACTACCTTCATTGGGCAGCGCGATGCTCAAAGTATTGTCAACAAAATTCATCGTCATAATAGAACCTTTCAACAAGCGGGTTCCAATCGCCGGCTCTTCGTCATCCGAGAGCACGATTTGAACGCGACGGACTTGGTCGTGCCATAAAATTTTTCCAAGACAAACCAATTCTTTCGCCTTCTGGCCGTTGGCATACGTGACTTCGGTCAGTTTTATCGGTTCCAGTTGATAGCGATCAGCAGCATTATAATGGAGGGCAAGTTGTCCGTCAAAACCACTGTCGACCAGGGCGTCAATCTCAACTTCGGCTTTTGCCGTGAGAAGCCTAACCAACACTCTTGGATGAATGCCGCTCTCTATCGCACCGGTAATCATGATGATCTCCTTGAACGCTGCCCGTCGGAAAGGCCGCTTGCGCCAAAATGATAGACGGCACGATAGCCGATGCGAATGCTGAAAAATAAAACGCCAGGATATTTGCCGCGCATCCGTTCAAGAGCTTCTTCGTCGTCGACAGCAATCTCATAATCGCCGGTCCCTGGATGAATAACGATATACTCGCCCCAGTGTTTTTCTTCTAAAGTTTCGCGAAAGTTTTCATAAATCGCGCGCGCCGCGTCGCCGTATGCCTCTCGTTCTTCGCGCGTCGGTATGCGATTGGTGGTTAAAGTTTGCATGATCATCTCCTTCTTCTAAAATTCATCTCTTGTCCCGAAATTTGACCGCGGAAAGGTAATGTGCCTAGCAGAGAAAGGCAATTGCTAAAACCCAAGGAGCTTACTTGTCCCTCCAACGTATCTGCGTCTATTGCGCTTCCAGCTCACAGTGCGATCCGTTCTATTTCGAAGAGACCAAGCGCCTCGGCGAATTGCTCGCGCGCAACGGCTTCACCATTGTCTATGGCGGCGGCGGCGCGGGCTTGATGGGAACGCTTGCGGATGCCGCGCTCGAGGCCGGCGGCGAAGTGATCGGCGTGTTGCCGCACTTCATGAAAGAGGTGGAGTGGGGACACACCGGCATCACGGAAATGCGCCTCGTGGATGACATGCACGAACGTAAGCGCCTCATGATCGAAACCTCGCAAGCGCTCATCGCGCTGCCCGGCGGCTGCGGCACTTTGGAAGAATTGCTCGAAGCGATCACGTGGAAACGTTTAGGGTTGCACACCAATCCTATTATCATCATCAACACGCGCGGCTTTTACGACCCGCTGATCGCGCAGCTCGAACGTTGCATCGGCGAGCGCTTCATGCTGCCCAAACATCGCAATATGTGGACGGTCGTTGCTTCCATCGAGGAAGTGTTGCAAGCGCTGCACGTCGCTACGGCATGGAGCAAAGACGCGCTGCGTGAAGCGAGGTTGTGATATGGATCTATTGCTCACCCACGGCTATTTCCTGCACGAAGACCCCAAAGAGCGGGCGGTCATGAAGCCGTATCCGCCCTTGGGGCTTTTGTATCTCTCTTCTTATCTCAAACAAAAAGATTTTTCTGTTGAGATTTTCGACAGCACCTTTGCGGCAAAGAATCAATTCACCGAATTGCTCAAAGCCAAAGCGCCCAAGCTCATTGGCTTCTATGCAAATTTGATGACCAAATTCAACGTGCTCGAAATGATCCGACAAGCGAAGGCGCAGAATTGCATTGTCATCGTCGGCGGGCCGGACCCGCCGTATTATGCCGAAGAGTATCTTGATTTCGGCGCCGATGTTGTCGTTGTTGGTGAAGGCGAAGAAGCTTTGCAGGAACTCATTCCCATTCTTTCACAAGAAAAATTCGAGCAGCTTGCGAGCGTTGCTGGAATTGTGTATAAAGATGAGCACGGCCAAATGCACCGCACGCCGTCGCGAGCATTATTGCCCAATCTCGATATGCTGCCCATGCCCGACCGCGCTGCCATTGATCTCAAAAGATACGTTGAAACGTGGCGCACGCATCACGGCATGGGCGCGGTCTCGCTCATCACGAGTCGCGGCTGTCCGTACTCTTGCACGTGGTGCAGTCATTCGGTGTTCGGCAAGACGTTGCGCAAGCGCAGCGCGGCTCTCGTCGTCGATGAAGTCGAAATAATTCGCGCGGAATATCGGCCCGACATGCTCTGGTACGCCGACGATGTTTTCAACATCAACCACAAATGGTTGTTCGAATATGCCGCGGAGCTTAAACGCCGCGCGATTCAAATTCCGTTCGAATGTATTTGCCGCGCCGATCGTATGAATGAAGACCTCGTGCGCGCGCTGAAAGCGATGGGCTGCTTTCGCGTGTGGCTCGGCTCGGAGAGCGGCTCGCAACGTTTGCTCGATCTCATGAAGCGCGGCGTCAAAGCCGAGCAAGTGCAGGCCATGACGCGTTTGGCGAAGCGTCACGGCATCGAAACGGGAATGTTTTTGATGTGGGGCTTCGAAGACGAAAACACCGATGACATTGCTCAAACGGTAGAGCATGTGAAGAAAGCCAATCCCGATTTGGTGCTCACCACCGTGAGTTATCCCATCAAAGGCACGGAGTATTATCGCCGCATGAAGGAGCAAAAACTCGTTGTGGGGAATGGCGCTTGGGAAAATTCCAATGACCGCGACTATCGCATTGCGAACCGTCATTCGCGGCGCTATTATGACTATGTCAATCGCTGGATGCACAACGAGCTTGCGCTGCAACGTTTGCATGAAAACGGCGACGGCGCGTGGCTGCAGCATGCGCGAAATAAAATGAGCGCGCAACTCGGCAAGCTTGGCATGCGTTGGACCGCGAATGAGAAAGAAGCATAAAGCTTGCGCGGGAGAAAGCAAAAAATCACCACCGGATAGATTAAGACCAAAGGATAAAAAGACAAAAAGCTTATCCGTCGGACTTCATCTATCCGTTGGCAATAAAGCTTTTAGAGTTTTATCCGCTTCATCCGTTCAATCCGCTTACAGCAAAGCCCCCTCGCAAATTCCCACTTGTGAAATTGCCCTCCGACATTTATAATGCGCCTGCTTTCATCATTCACCACACACGAGGAAGGAGCATCTTGATGAGCGCTAAATGGATCGGCGTGTTTCCGGCGATCACCACGAAATTCAAAGCGGATTTCAGTCTCGATCTCATCGCGATTGAAAAGCATTGCCAAGCCATGCTCGAGGCCGGCGTACACGGCATTATCGTCACCGGCTCGCTCGGCGAGAACGGCGTGTTGTCGTTCGAGGAAAAGCAAGAGGTGCTGAAAGTCGCCGTGGCCGCAAGCAAAGGCAAAGTGCCGGTGCTCGCGGGTGTCGCGGAAACCACGACCGCAACTGCGTGTCGCTTTGTTGAGAAAGGCGCAGCGTATGGCGCCGATGGTTTCATGCTTTTGCCGCCGATGCAATATCCTTCCGACCGCCGCGAGACCATCCAACATTTGCGCGCTGTGGCCGCAGCCTCGCCCAAGCCCATCATGCTCTACAACAATCCCGTTTCGTATCGCGTGGAGCTCACACCCGAGATGTTTGCAGAGTTGGCGAATGAACCGAAGTTCGTCGCGATCAAAGAATCTTCCGACAACGTACGCCGCATCACGGACGTCTACAATGCCGTGGGCGAGCGTTATCAAATCTTTACCGGCGTGGACGATCTCGCGTTAGAGAGTTTATTGCTCGGCGCAGTCGGCTGGGTCGCGGGGCTGGTCTGCGCTTTTCCGCGCGAGACCGTTGTGCTCTATCATCTCGCAAAAGCGGGACGAATCGAAGAAGCGCGTGCGCTGTATCGTTGGTTTATGCCGCTGCTGCACCTCGACGTCTCCACCAAACTCGTGCAAAACATCAAACTCGCGGAAGCCATGGCCGGTCTAGGCAATGAAAACGTGCGCCCGCCGCGCTTGCCGTTGGCCGGCGAAGAGCGTGCGCACGTTGAGCGCATTATTGCGCGTGCGCTCGCCACGCGACCTGAGCTTCCTTCGGTTTGAACGTAGCGCAGGCTTCCAGCCTGCAAATAAGATAGAATTATTTTTAACACCACCTCGGCAATGTCATTCTGTAAGAATCTTCCCTCGCGCTCGGAAGAGAGTCAAGTGCCAGGGAAGTTCCTTCCAGGATGACATTTCAAAAAATGTGTCTAGAAAAATCGCAACAATGGAAATCAAAAAGAACTTCATCAACGGCACGTGGCTCGACGCACCGCAGGCGAAGGACAATATCAATCCCTCCGATCTCAGCGATGTGATTGGTGTATATGCGCAAGCGGACGTGACGCAAATTGAAGCTGCCGTTGCTGCTGCAAAACAAGCCGCACCCGCATGGGCCGCGAGCACGCCGCAACAACGCTTTAACGTACTCGATTTCATCGGCTCAGAAATTTTAGCGCGGCAGGAAGAACTTGGCCGCTTGCTCTCGCGCGAAGAAGGCAAGACGCTGCCCGAAGGCATCGGCGAAGTTGTGCGTGCGGGACAGATTTTCAAATTTTTTGCGGGCGAGGCGTTGCGGCTTTCAGGCGAGCATCTGCGTTCCGTGCGGCCTGGCGTCGAAGTCGACATCATCCGTGAACCGCTCGGCGTGGTGGGGTTGATTACGCCGTGGAATTTTCCCATAGCGATTCCAGCCTGGAAAATCGCGCCTGCGCTGGCATTCGGCAATGCGGTGGTGTTCAAACCCGCGGAGCTTGTGCCCGGCTGCGCGTGGGCGCTCGCGGAAATCATTTCGCGCTCGGGTTTGCCTGCAGGTGTTTTTAATTTGGTGATGGGAAAGGGCAGCGTGCTCGGCGCAGCGCTCGTCAATCATGTCGAGGTTTCTGCGATCAGCTTCACCGGCTCCATTGAGGTCGGCAAGCGCATCGCCGTGCAGTGCGCCTCGCGTCTCGTCAAAGTGCAATTGGAGATGGGCGGAAAGAATCCGTTGGTCGTGCTTGATGACGCCGATCTCACCGTTGCCGTGAATGCCGCGGTGAATGGCGCTTACTTCTCAACCGGCCAGCGCTGCACGGCCTCAAGCCGCTTGATTGTGACCGAAGGCATTCATGACCGCTTCGTGCAAGCCCTGATCGCGCGCTTGCAACAACTCAAAGTCGATGATGCGCTCGCGCCCGGAACGGACATTGGCCCGGTGGTGGATGAAGGCCAGCTCAACAAAAATTTTGAATATCTCGAGATTGGCAAGAAAGAAGGCGCGAAGCTCGCATACGGGGGCGAACGGCTTAAACGCGCGAAGAACGGTTTTTATCAAGCGCCCGCGCTGTTCACGGAGACGCACAATCACATGCGCATCTCTCGCGAAGAAGTTTTCGGCCCGGTGGCGAGCGTGATTCGCGTGAAAGATTATGAAGAAGCGCTCGCGGCCGCGAACGATACGCCGTTCGGACTCTCCGCGGGCATTTGCACCACTTCGCTAAAACATGCGAGCCACTTCCGCAACAACTCGCAAGCGGGCATGGTGATGGTGAATCTGCCCACTGCCGGCGTGGATTATCACGTGCCCTTCGGCGGCCGCAAAGGCTCAAGCTACGGCCCGCGCGAGCAAGGACGCTATGCCGTGGAGTTTTATACGACAGTCAAGACGTGCTATATTGCGCCGTGAGTGAGTGATGATTGTAGATAGAAGATCGTGGATCGTGGATTGTGGATCGTGGATCGTGGATCGTAGGTTGTCAATTGAAATTTAATCTTCGAAATTTGATCATCCATCTTCAATCCTCTATCGACGATCAACGAACTACGATCAACGAGCAACCACAACATGGCAAAACACACCTTCTTCTGCCTCGACGCGCATACCTGCGGCAATCCCGTGCGTGTGGTTGCGGGCGGAGCGCCGTTGCTCAATGGCAGCAACATGAGCGAGCGGCGCCAACACTTTCTCGCGGAGTTTGATTGGATTCGCACGGGCTTGATGTTCGAGCCGCGCGGGCATGATATGATGTCGGGCAGCATGCTTTATCCGCCCACGCGCGAAGACACCGACCTCGGCATTCTCTTCATTGAAACGAGCGGCTGCTTGCCCATGTGCGGCCATGGAACGATTGGCACGGTGACGGTGATGATCGAACACGGCTTGGTCAAACCGAAAACGCCCGGCACCTTGCGACTCGAAGTGCCCGCCGGCCTTGTTGAAGCGCATTACGAATTGAAGAATGGCCGCGTGCAATCCGTGCGAATCGTGAACGTCGCATCGTATCTGCACTCGCGCGGGCTTGAGGTTGAGTGCCCCGAGTTGGGTGCGATCACAGTGGATGTCGCGTACGGCGGAAATTTTTATGCGATCGTCGATCCGCAGGAAAACTATCCCGGCTTGGAAAAATTCACGGCCGCGGAGCTCGTGCGCATGAGTCCCGAGTTGCGTCGCCGTCTCAATGAGAAGTATTCGTTCGTGCATCCGCAAAATCCCACCATTCGCGGCTTGAGTCACATTCAATGGACCGGCAAACCGCAGCATCCCGAAGCGCACGGCCGCAATGCCGTGTTCTATGGCGACAAAGCGATTGACCGCTCGCCGTGCGGCACGGGCACTTCCGCGCGTCTCGCACAATTGGCAGCGAATGGAAAGCTGAAACAAGGCGACGTGTTCGTGCATGAAAGTTTTATCGGCAGCCTGTTTCGCGGACGCATCGAAGCCCTCGCGAAAGTCGGCGAGCACGACGCCATCATTCCAAGCATCGAGGGCTGGGCGCGCGTGACGGGTTTCAATACGATCATTATTGACGATGACGATCCGTATGCGCGAGGGTTTCAAGTCATCTGAGTGGCAGAAATGTCATTCTGAAAGAACCTTCCCTCGCACTCGGCACACCACTCGAGACAGAATGTGTGCCGAGCACTAGGGAAGGTTCTTTCAGAATGACACTTTTGAGGTGGTGCTACAAAACTTCATCAACCCAGCGATCCGCCAATTCACTGCTTCATAACCAACCTCGAGACGCTCTATGTTCATCTTCTCCATCCTCTCTCAAATCATCAAAGCGTTCCGCGCGGGTGAAACGCCGGCGCAGATTGCGGCGGGATTCGGCGTGGGCTTTCTCATCGGCCTCATGCCGCTTTGGACGCTGCAAGGTGTGCTGCTGTTTCTCGTGCTCATTTTTGTGAACATCAACATGGCCGCCGGCTCGTTGGCGATGTTGGTCGCGGGCTTTGTGGCGTTCTTGCTCGATCCGCTCTTTCACAATCTCGGTTATGCCGTGCTCACTTGGCCCGCATTGCAAGGCTTGTGGGAATCGCTGTACAACATGCCGGTCGCGCCACTCTCACGTTTCAACAACACCGTGGTGCTGGGCAGCTTTCTCGGCGGGCTGGTGCTGTTCGCGCCCGTGTTTATGGGCATGAAGAAGCTCGTGGTGAGCTATCGCACAGGCTTGGAAGAACGCATCAAAAAATGGAAAGTGGTGCAATCCCTTCGCGGCAGCAAAATTGTGGAGTGGTATGTGAAAATTCGTGACCTGGGAGGTATGTGATGCGCAAAAGCGGACTGATCATTCTCGTGGTGCTGGCGCTGCTCGCCGGCTTGGGCTATTATTTCACGCGCGATCATTATCTTGAAGCCGCGCTCGAATATCAAATCGAGCAATTCGCCGAAGCGCGCGTGGAGCTCGACAATTTTCATTTCAGCATTTTCGGTTTGAAGTGTGGTTGGGAACGTTTGCAAATCGCGAACAAGCGCGACCCGTGGCGCAATATTTTGGAAACGAATCGCGCCTCGCTGGATTTCGAAACCAGGCCTTTGTTTTGGCGCAAGCTCATCATCCGCGAAGCCGTGTTGGAAAACGTGCGCACAGGCTCGGCGCGTAAAACCGACGGCACGTTGCCGTATAAAATCGTGAAAGAGCCGGGCGTGGTCGATGAAGTATTCGCTTCGGTAGAGAAACAATTGCGCGAGCTGCCGTTGTTCGACCTCTCCGGCTTGGGCAAGAAGCTCAATCTCGATTCGCTGGTGAATGTCAACAATCTCGCGTCGGTGCAAAGCTATCACAAGCTGCGCGGCTTTGCGGATAGCAGCTATTCGACATGGAAAACCGGCTTCGAGCCGCAGAGTTATGTGAAGCGCGCAGAGGAAATTAAAACTGAAGTCGCGGGCTTGCAAATTGATCAAGTCAAAGATGTGGCGACACTCATTCCGACGTTGGATAAGCTCAAAGGCATTCAAACCAAAGCTAGCGCGCTCAAAGAAGACGTTGAGAATAAGAAGAAGACGTTGGAGAGCACGGTTGCCGCGGTGCAAGCGCAGGTGCAAAACGCGCAAAGCTCTTTGCAGGATGACATCGAACGCGCGCAGCGTTTGGCCAAGCTGCAAGATATCGACACGCGGCAACTCAGTTTGCTGCTCTTCGGCGCGCCGGCGGTGCAACGCGTCGAGCAAGTGTTGGATTACGTCGTACTCAGCAGAAAATATTTGCCTATGGCGCAAGCGGCCATGACTTCAAGCAAACTCGAAGCGCCACCGCGTTTCAAAGGGCAGGATATTCACTTTCCGTTTCACTATCGCTATCCGCGTTTTCTCGCGCGCGAGATCAAGCTTTCCGGAGCAACCGCGGGCGGCGACACGAGTCTGGCCTATTTTCTTTCCGGAGAGATTAAAAACCTCACCAATCAACCCACGGTTTCGGGCATGCCCACGCAGTTCAAAATCAACTTTCTACGTGTGGATGGCAATCAATACACGATGTCGGGCAGCTTTGATCACACCACAGAAGTGGGGAAGGATTCGCTGTGGCTGGCCGCGAATAATTTCGGTCTCGGCAATATCAAGCTGCCGGACAATAAACATCTGCCGCATGCGCTTGTTGCGAACAAAGGCGACGTTGCGCTCTCGGGTTTCTTCGTCGGCGACGCGCTCGACTTGCGCGTGAACCTCAATGCCGCGCCCGTGAGTTTTGATTTTTCTTCCACGCCGAAAGATTTTGTTTCGAATGTCGTACAAGATGTGTTGGCTGGATTCAACCAGCTCGAACTCGGCGTGCAATTGCAAGGCGCGCGTTCGGATTATGCGTTGAGTATTCATTCCAATTTGGACAACGTGCTCGCCGATCAACTCAAAAGAGTGGTGGGAGAAAAATTAGCTGAAGCGCGTTTGCAAATCGAAACGCGCGTGCGCGCGGAGGTGGATAAGCGCCGCAAAGAAGCCGAAGCTTTGGTGGAGAACTATAAGCAAAGTTTGACCGCGGAAATGCAAAAAGTACGCGGCGCGGTCGATCAACAAATCGAAGAGCTAAACAAGCGCAAAGCCGAAGTCGAGGCGCGCATCGAAGCGGAGAAAAACAAAGGCAAGCAGGTAGTGGATGAAAAGAAGAAACAGGCGGAAGGGGAGGCGAAGAAGAAGCTAAAGGGCTTGCTCAAAAAGCCCTGAGATGAGGCCGGGTGTTTAACCTCAATTTTGCACCGGCGATATTGCTAACACCAGTTTGTGCGGTTCGGGGGGCTGACGGTGTTTAATCGAAGACGGAGCGTTGAAGTCACCACCGAACGAAATTCATGCCACACCCCCCGAATCCGCACCAAACACTGTTAGCGAATTAGCTATGACTCAAAACATATTTTTGTATTACCGATTAACTTACTTTTGTAACACTCCTCAGCTTTTTCTTGAACTTGCTCTCAATTTCTCTCAGGTAAGTAGGGTCTCCTGAAAAACACAAAAACTGCAAAGAATGCTTTAAAACTGCGG
>Ga0247727_10004104_pt1 | contig 31281 bp, 44 predicted proteins | sample WisWelCaveWW1625_FD_202498 | JGI IMG/M metagenome (GOLD analysis project Ga0247727, IMG submission 202498) | Biofilm microbial communities from Wishing Well Cave, Virginia, United States - WW16-25 | ecosystem: Environmental > Aquatic > Deep subsurface > Groundwater > Cave microbial mat | place... | reverse complement strand
GGAAGTGGAGATGATCACGGCGATCGCGATGGACGAGGGGCTGCGCTTCGCGATCCGCGAGGGCGGTCGCACGGTGGGCGCCGGCGTCGTCGGCAAGATCCTCGCCTGACGGTGGAAAGGGCGGAGGGAGCAGGACTCAGGCCATGATGAGTGAACGCATCAGGATCCGGCTACGCGCCTACGATCATCGTATCCTCGACCAATCGGTACGGGAGATCGTCGATGCCGTAAAGCGCACGGGCGGCCGGGTCGCGGGGCCGGTTCCGCTCCCCACGCGCATCGAGCGCTTCACGGTGAACCGCTCGCCGCACGTCGACAAAAAGTCGCGCGAGCAGTTCGAGATTCGAACCCACAAGCGGCTGCTCGACATCGTCGAGCCTACGCAACAGACGATCGATTCGCTCGGCAAGTTGGATTTGCCGGCCGGTGTCGACGTAGAGATCAAGCTGCAATAGGGGCGTGAAGTGCTCGGTCTGATCGGAACCAAGGTCGGAATGACCCACGTATACGACGCGAAGGGCGAGATGGTGCCCGTGACCGTGGTGCGCACGGGGCCGTGTACCGTGACGCAAGTTCGGACACGCGAGCGAGATGGCTATGACGCCGTTCAGCTCGGCTTCGACGTTCGTGAAGAGAAGAAAGTCAACAAACCGGATCGCGGTCATGCTCGAGCGTCGGGCAAGCCGGGCTATCGGATCCTACGCGAGTGGCGTGTTTCGGAGCCCGCGCAGTACCAGGTCGGCCAAGAGATCAAGGTCACCGAACTCTTCAACGACGGCGATATCGTCGATGTGGTCGGAACCACCAAGGGGCGCGGTACGGCAGGTGTCGTCAAGCGCTACGGCTTCGGTGGGCACCGAGCAACTCACGGTACGCACGAGTCGTTTCGTGGTCCCGGCTCGATCGGCGCGCGCTCGTATCCGGGTCGCGTATGGAAGAACAAGCGTATGGACGGCCACATGGGCGACGTGCGGCGCACGATCCCGAACTTGAAGGTCGTTGCAGTGCGCGCGGACGACGACGTGCTGCTCGTGCGCGGCGGATTGCCGGGGCCGACCGGCGGGTACGTTCTCATCCGGCGAGCCGTCAAAGGCGACAGGAAGTGATGTCATGACGGAGCAGGCGAGCCTGGATGTCCCCGTCGTGGACGGGCGGAACGCAGAGGTTGGGCGCGTGACCTTGCCGGCGGCGTTTGCCGTCGACGTCCGCGACTCCGTGATGTTCGAGCAAGTTCTGTCGCAGCGCGCGACTCGACGCGGCGGTAATGCCTCGACGAAAACACGCGCTGAGGTTCGTGGCGGCGGCAAGAAACCGTGGAAGCAGAAGGGAACGGGGCGCGCGCGCGCCGGCAGCAGCCGCTCGCCGATCTGGAGAGGCGGCGGCGTCGCTCTTGGCCCGCAGCCTCGCTCCTACGCATATCGGCTACCACGGTCCGCGCGTAAGGCCGCGCTCGCGAGCGCACTCGCGCAAAAGGCGCGAGACGGACAAGTTCGAGTGGTCGCGAGTTTCGCGGTCGGCGAGCCGAAGACGAAGCTGGTTCGACAAGCATTGTCGGCGCTCGGCATCCATGGGTCCGTTCTGATCGTGTGCCCCGGCGACGATCGAAATCTCACTCTCGGCGCGCGAAACCTCCCGTACACCACCGTAACGCGGGTGGCGGGGCTCAACGTGTACGACATTCTCAAACACGAGATCCTGCTGATCCAGCGCGATGCGCTGGCGGCGATCGGGGAGCGTTGCGAGTCATGATGGCGCTCGACCGTGTGCTCAAGGCTCCGATCATCACGGAGAAGGGCACTCTCGTTTCAGAGAAAGGCAACCAGGTGGTGTTCCGCGTGGATCCGTACGCGACGAAGCAGGAAGTCGCCGTAGCGGTAGAGAAGCTCTTCGGCGTCAAAGTCATGAGCGTTCGAACCCTGAACACGCTTGGCAAGGCGTACCGGCGGTTCGGCCGAAGGATTGGTCGCCACTCCGACTGGAAGAAGGCTTACGTGACGCTTGCAGAAGGGCAGAGCATCGATCTGCTCGAGCAGGTTTGAGGAAGAGCCATGGGCGTCAAGAACTACAACCCGACTTCACCGGGGCGTCGCTTCCAGACGAGCTACGATTTCGACGAGATCACGAAGGATTCGCCGGAGCGATCTCTCGTCCTTCCTCTGAAGAAGAGCGGCGGCCGCAACGCGCTCGGTCGCATGACATCGCGCCATCGGGGCGGTGGTCACAAGCGGCGCTATCGTTTGATCGACTTCGTTCGCGTGAAGGACGGGATCGTCGGCAAGGTGTTGGCGATCGAGTACGATCCGAATCGATCGGCGCGAATCGCGCTGGTTTCATACGCCGATGGCGACAAGCGTTATATCCTCGCTCCCCAGGACGTCGTCGTCGGGAGTGTGATCGAGGCGGGCTTGGGGGCCGACATTCGGCCTGGTAGCGCGCTCGCCCTCGGCCAGATTCCGGTCGGTACGCAAGTGCATGCGATCGAGCTCAAGCCGGGCGGCGGCGCAAAGCTCGTCCGCGGTGCCGGAGCGAGCGCTCAGGTGGTCGCAAAGGACGGCGACTACGCGCTGATCCGTCTTCCTTCCGGCGAGCTCCGCAACATCCGACGTGAGTGCCGCGCTACGGTCGGCGCCGTCGGCAACGCGCAGCACGAGAACATCGCGATCGGCAAAGCAGGTCGAAATCGATGGAAAGGGTGGCGACCGTTCGTTCGCGGCATGGCGATGAATCCGGTGGATCATCCGCACGGCGGCGGCGAAGGCCGTGCGAAGGGAAATCATCCGCAGTCACCTTGGGGGCAGCCCGCGAAGGGGTACCGCACGCGGCGGAACCATACCTCGGACAAATACATCGTGGCTCGCCGTAAGAAGCGCTAGGAGAAGCAGCGGTGCCGAGATCTCTTAAAAAAGGCCCCTTCGTTGACGGGCACCTCATGAAGAAGCTGGGGGAGCAGGGAGTCGACGATCGCCGACCGATCAAGACTTGGTCGCGGCGCTCGATGGTCGTACCGGACATGGTTGGCTACACGATCGCGGTGCACAACGGCCGCCGATTCATGCCCGTCTACGTCACGGAGAACATGGTCGGTCACAAGCTCGGCGAGTTCGCGCCCACGCGCACGTTCCAAGGTCACACCGGCACCCGCAAGACGGAGGTCAAGAAGTGACGCGACCGCGCGTCGCGAGGTAGTTGGCCATGGAGAGCAAGGCGATCAATAGGTACGTACGAATCACGCCGCGCAAGGTGCGGCTCGTCGTCGATTTGGTGCGCGGCCGAGGTGTCGAAGACGCGCTCAACATCCTCGATGCCACCCCGAAGCGCGCCGCGCGCGTCGTCGCGAAAAACTTGAGGTCGGCGGTCGCCAACGCGGAAACCCAGCAGAACGTCGACGTAGACCGTCTCTTCGTCAAGCGCGCTTGGGTGGACGAGGGGCCGGCCGCGGCGCGCTTCATGCCGCGAGCGCAGGGTCGGGCGACGATGATTCAGAAACGCACGAGTCACATCACGATCGTTCTCGACGAGCGTTCGTAATCGAGAGGTAAGCGAGAACACCGTGGGACAGAAAACGCATCCGAAGGGCTTCCGGCTCGGTATCACCGAGAATTGGGACTCGCGCTGGTTCGCGAAGCAAGACTACGCGCGACTCCTGCATCAGGATTTCAAGATCCGGGAGTTCATCCGCGAGCGCTTGCAGCACGCCGGCGTTCCCCGCGTGGAGATCGAGCGTTCCGGCAACAAAGTGAAGGTCAACATTTTCACTGCGCGACCCGGCATCGTCATCGGCAAGAAAGGCGCGGAGATCGACAAGCTGAAGAAGGAAGTGCAGGCGATCGCCAAGTCGGACACGTTTCTCGAAATCCACGAGATTCGGCGCCCGGACCTCGATGCGCAGCTCGTCGCCGAGAACATCGCCATGCAGCTTCAGCGCCGCATCATGTTCCGTCGAGCGATGAAGGAAGCCGTAGCGCGAGCGATGCGAATGGGTGCCCAGGGCATCCGAGTCCAGTGCGCCGGGCGCCTGGGCGGTCACGAAATCGCGCGAACCGAGTGGTACCGCGAGGGGCGGGTACCTCTGCACACCCTGCGCGCAGACGTCCACTACGGCCTTGCCGAAGCGAAGACGACGTTCGGGGTCATCGGCGTCAAGTGCTGGGTGTATCGCGGAGATGCGGGTGCGCGCTCGCAGGACGATCGAAGAGTGGGACTCGGGGTCTGAGCCATGTTGCAACCAGCGAAAACCAAGTGGCGAAAGCAGCACAAGGCGAAGGGTCGCGAACGCGGCGTCGCCCAGCGCGGCAACTCTCTCGCTTTCGGGGACTACGGCCTGATGGCGATGAAGTCGTGCCGCATCACTGCGCGCCAAATCGAGGCCGCGCGAATTGCGATGACGCGTCACGTGAAACGCGGGGGCCGGATATGGATCCGGATTTTTCCGGATCTGCCCTACACGAAGAAGCCCGCCGAAGTGCGCATGGGCAAGGGTAAGGGCGCGCTCGAAGGCTGGTGTGCGCCCGTCCAAGCCGGCCGCATGCTGTTCGAGATGGAAGGCGTGACGAAAGAGATGGCCGACGAGGCGTTGACGCTCGCAGCACACAAGCTGCCGTGCACGACGCGCATTTGTTATCGCGAGGTCCATCATGGCGGCTGAGAAAGTAAAGCAGCTGTCCACCGAAGAGCTGCGCGTGCGAGAGCGTGAGCTGCGCGAAACGCTCGCGCGCCTGCACATGAAGCGACATGCGCGGCGGCTCGAGAAACCGTCCGAGCTGCACGCCGCGAAAAAGGACTTGGCCCGAATCCTGACCGCCATCAACGCGAAAGCGGCAGGGGTTGGCGGCCGAGGAGCAACGTGATGGAAGAGCAGGGCAGAGCGACCGCCAAGACCCGCGAGGGGATCGTGGTCAGCAACGCGATGGACAAGACGGTCGTCGTCGTCGTCAAGCGCACGGTGCGACACTCGCGCTATCGCAAGTATCTGAAGACGTCGACGAAGTACCTCGCGCACGACGAGCGGAACGAGGCCAGCGTCGGTGATCGCGTGGTGATCTCCGAGTCGCGCCCGCTCAGCAAGCGGAAGCGTTGGAGGCTTCGGACCATCGTCGAGCGCGCGGTTCGCGATTTGCCGGAGGTCGCGGAGATCGCATGATCATTCAGGAGACAGTGCTCGATGTTGCGGACAACTCCGGCGCGCGCCGGGTGCTGTGCATCAAGGTGCTCGGCGGCTCGCGGCGTCGCTACGCGCGGATCGGCGACATCATCGTGGCGGCGGTGAAGGAAGCCATTCCGGGGGGCAAGGTAAACAAAGGCGACGTGGTCAAGGCGGTCGTGGTGCGTACCGCGAAAGAGACCCGGCGAGCTGACGGCTCCTACATCCGTTTCGATACGAACTCCGCCGTGATCATCGACGCGCAGGGCGAGCCCGTTGGGACGCGCATCTTCGGTCCCGTGGCGCGCGAGCTCCGCGGTCGTCAGTTCATGAAGATCATCTCGCTGGCGCCCGAAGTGTTGTGAGGACGTCTGGAATGGCGCGACGAAACATCAAGAAAGACGACACCGTGCTCGTGATCGCGGGCAAGGAGCGCGGTAAGACCGGCAAGGTCGTGCGGGTGTTCAACGATACCGATCAAGTGATCGTCGAGCGCGTGAACATGATCAAACGGCATCGGAAGCCCCAAGGACCGCAGAGCCCGGGCGGTATTCTCGAGAAAGAGGCAGCGCTGGCACTCTCCAACGTGATGTTGATCTGCCCGACGTCGAACGCTCCGACGCGAGTCGGCCGGCGACGGCTGGACAACGGCAGCTGGGTCCGCGTGAGCCGACGTAGCAAAGCCGACATCGACGGAGTCTGAGCGCAATGACGAAAATCGGAACCACCGGGTACGGCGCCAAATACCAGCAGGACATCAAGCCGGCGCTGAAGGAGCGGCTCGGGCTCAGCTCGGACATGGCGGTGCCGCGCCTCGAGAAGATCGTGATCAACATGGGGGTTGGCTCCAAGGCGGTCCAAAACCCGAAAGTCGTCGACCAGGCGGTTGTCGAGCTGGGAAGGATCGCCGGCCAGAAACCGTCGGTGCGCCGCGCGCGCAAATCGATTGCGAACTTCAAGCTGCGCGAAGGAATGCCGATCGGGGTCGCGGTCACCCTCCGTCAGGCGCGTATGTACGAGTTTCTGGAGCGGTTGATCCGCGTGGCGTTGCCGCGCGTGCGTGACTTCCGAGGTCTGAGCCCCAAGGGTTTCGATGGTCGTGGCAACTACACGCTCGGCATCCGTGAACAAACCATCTTTCCGGAGGTCGACCTGGAAAGCATCGAGAACGTAATGGGCGTGAGCGTCACGCTCGTCACGACCGCGCAAGACGACGCGGCGGGGCGTGCGCTCATGGACGCATTCGGCCTGCCGATCCGCACTTGAGGAGCCGGGAGTTTCAATGGCGAAGAAGAGTCTCATCATCAAGGCCCACAGCACGCCGCGCTTCAAGGTGCGCGCGTACACCCGATGCGAGCGTTGCGGGCGTCCGCGGAGTGTCTACCGGCGGTTCAAGCTCTGCCGTATTTGCCTTCGCAACATGGGGCTTCGTGGCGAAATTCCGGGACTCGTGAAGGCGAGTTGGTGAGGAACGAAACCGTATGGGAATGACGGATCCAGTCGCCGATCTCCTGACACGCATTCGGAACGGGCAGCTCGCTCGACACGAGAAGGTCACGCTTCCGTGGTCCCGGATGAAAGAAGCGGTCGCGCGCGCGCTGGCCGGCGAGGGCTACGTTCGCGAGATCGTCGTGGGCGGCGAAGCGACCAAGCGGACGCTGACCGTTCTCCTCGCTTACACCCAATCGGGCGATCCCGTCATCAGCGGTGTCCGGCGAGTGAGCAAGCCGGGGCTCCGTGTGTACTCGAACGTTCGAAACATTCCGTCTGTGCGAAACGGATACGGAATCAGCGTTCTCTCCACCCCTGCCGGGTTGCTCGCCGACCGCGAAGCGCGTCGGCGCAACATCGGTGGCGAGGTCGTTTGCGAGGTTTGGTGACGTGTCGCGGCTAGGCAAAATTCCTCTCAAAGTTCCGAGCGGCGTCAAGGTGAACGTCGCCGACGGGGCCGTGCTGGTCGAAGGCCCGAAGGGCAAGTTGAGTCTCCGCCCGGAGCAGGGGCTCGCGGTTCACGTCGAGGACAAGGGCGTTCTCGTGTCGAGACCCGACGACTCCCGCGAGTCGAGGCGGCGCCAAGGTCTCGCGCGCACTCTGATCCGGAACATGATCAACGGGGTCAGCACCGGCTACGCCCGGATCCTCGAGCTGCAAGGGGTAGGCTATCGCGCGGACGCTCGCGGCAAGGAGCTCCACATGACGCTCGGGTTCTCTCATCCGATCGTCTACTCGCTGCCCGACGGGGTGACAGCGAAGGTGGAGAACCAGACGCTGATCACGCTGACCGGCTTCGACCGGCAATTGGTCGGCGAGGTAGCGGCGGGCATTCGCAAAATCAGACCGGTCGAGCCGTACAAGGGAAAAGGCGTTCGTTACAAGGACGAACAGGTCCGACGCAAGGCCGGCAAAGCGGGCGCGACCGGGGCCTGATGAAGAGGTAGGCGACGAAGCCATGCAGATCTCCGAGAAAAGAAGAGACGCGAGAACGGCGCGGCGCGCTCGCGTCCGTCGCAAAGTCCGCGGTACGGATGTGCGTCCGCGCTTGAGCGTGTTCCGCTCGAACAAGTATCTCTACGCCCAAGTGATCTCCGACGAGTCGGGACGAACGTTGGCGGCCGCATCGACACTGAAGGTCGGCGGGTCCGGCGTCACGATCGAGAAGGCGAAGACCTTGGGCACCGAGATCGCCGCGAAGTGTAAAGCCGTTGGAGTCGCCCGTGTGGTGTTCGACCGCGCGGGGTATCGCTATCACGGACGCATCAAGGCGCTCGCAGACGCGGCTCGCGAAGCCGGGCTCCAGATCTGAGGCCAGGAGAATCAGCTTTGTCACGACGTCAGACTCAGTCTTTTCAGCTCGACAGCGCAGACCTCAAAGAGCGCGTGGTGCACATCAACCGCGTCGCGAAGGTGGTCAAGGGAGGCCGGCGATTCAGCTTCAGCGCTCTCGTCGTGGTCGGAGACGGCGCGGGGCATGTGGGCTACGGCGTCGGTAAGGCGAAGGAAGTGCCGGAAGCGATTCGGAAAGGGGCAGAGCGCGCGCGCAAAACCATGCTTCAGGTTCCTCTTCTGGAGGGCACCGTGCCCTACGCCGTCGAGGGGCGCTACGGCGCTGCACTCGTCGTGATTCGACCCGCGGCAGCCGGTACCGGCGTGATCGCCGGCGGCGGCGTTCGCGCCGTCGTCGAGCTCGCGGGCGTCGAGAACGTGCTCACGAAGAGTCTCGGATCCCGCAACGCCCACAACGTGGTCAAGGCGACCATCGACGGGCTTTCGCAGCTCCAGACGCCGACCGAGATCGCGGCGATGCGTGGTCGTGAAGCGGCGGATCTGCGCTGAGCGAAGGAAGGGATGTCATGGCCGACAAGAGCAACATGATTCGCGTGACGCTTGCGGGCAGCTTTACAGGTTGCACCGAGCGCCAGCGCGCAACGCTGCGCGGGCTGGGGCTCAAGCGTCGTGAAAGGACCGTCATTCTCAAATCGAGCCCATCGGTTCTTGGCATGATCCGCAAGGTCCAGCACCTGGTGAGCGTTGAGGAGTAAGGGATGAAGCTCGACTCGATGAAACCGCCGAAAGGCTCGCGTCGGACGCGCAAGCGGCTAGGCCGCGGCCCAGGCTCCGGGCTCGGCAAAACCTCTGCGCGCGGTCACAAGGGCCAGCGGTCGAGAACCGGCGGAAAATCCAAGGTCGGTTTCGAAGGCGGGCAGATGCCGATGGCTCGCCGCCTTCCGAAGCGAGGCTTCAAGAATCCGTTCAAGGTCACGTTCCAAGTGGTGAATGTACAAGACTTGAATCGATTCGCCGCGGGATCCGCCGTCGACCCCGACCAGTTTCGGACTTCAGGATTGGCGCACCGGCGCATGCCGATCAAGGTACTCGGTCAGGGCAAGATCGCGCATGCGCTCACGGTTCGCGCCCATGCGTTCTCGCGCAGTGCGACGGAGGCGATCCGCGCTGCGGGCGGCCAGACCGAGCTGCTCGGTTCGATGGAGAACGCGTAGGTGTTTGAAGGGGTACAAAATCTTCCCCGGATCCCGGAGCTTCGACGGCGGCTGGTGTTTACGCTGATGATGCTCGCCGTATACCGCGTCGGCGTGGCCATCCCCACGCCCGGTATCAACGGCCAAGCCCTCGGCGAATACTTCCGCCAAGCCCAGGGCACTGTGTTCGACATGGTGAATTTGTTCTCGGGCGGTGCGCTCGAGCGCTTCTCCATTTTCGCGCTCGGCATCATGCCCTACGTTTCGGCGTCGATCATCCTGCAACTCATGACCCTCGTGATTCCGTATCTCGAGCAGCTCTCGAAAGAGGGTGAGCAGGGACGCCGGCGCATTACGCAGTACACACGCTACGGGACCGTCGTCCTCGCCCTCGTCCAGGGCTTTTTCATCTCGCTGGGCCTCGAGCAGATCCAGACGCCGGGCGGTGGTCTCGTCGTAGGCAACCCGGGCTGGAGCTTCCGACTCCTCACCATGATTACGCTGACTTCCGGCACCGCCTTCATCATGTGGATGGGCGAGCAGATCAGCGAGCGAGGGATCGGTAACGGCATCAGCTTGATCATATTCGCCGGTATCGTCGCGTCTCTACCGTCGGCGGTGGTGACGACGTTCAGCTACATCCGTCAGGGCGAGATCGGCGCACTGGTGTTGATCCTCCTCGTCGCGCTCATGGTGGTGACCGTCGCGGCGATCATCTTCGTCGAGCGCGGGCAGCGGCGGATTCCGGTGCAGTATGCGAAGCGCGTCGTCGGTCGGCGAATGTACGGCGGACAAGCGACGCATCTTCCTTTGAAGCTCAACACGGCCGGCGTGATCCCTCCTATCTTCGCGTCTTCACTGCTGATTTTTCCGGCGACAATCGCGCAGTTCGTGCAACACCCCACCTTCCAAGGGGTGGCAGACTATCTGCAGCCGGGCGGTCTCACTTACAACTTCGTTTACGTCATCGGCATCATTTTCTTTTGCTACTTCTACACCGCCGTCGTGTTCAACCCGGACGATGTCGCGGAGAACATGCAGAAGTTTGGTGGCTTCATCCCTGGCATCCGACCGGGCAAGCGCACGGCGGAGTACATCGATCGAATCCTCTCGCGCCTCACTCTCGGCGGGGCGGTTTACATCGCCGCGATCTGTGTGCTTCCGACGTTGCTGATCGCCCAGTTCAACGTGCCGTTCTTCTTCGGCGGCACGGCCTTGCTGATCGTGGTCGGCGTCGCGATCGACACGGTTGCGCAGATGCAGGCGCATCTGATTCAGCGGAGCTACGAAGGGTTGATGAAGAAGGCGAAAATTCGAGGGCGTAGGTAGAGGGCCATGCGGTTGGCGCTACTCGGTCCACCGGGCTCCGGGAAGGGCACGCAGGGAGCGGTGCTCCGTGCGCACTTCGGGATTCCGCACGTGTCATCGGGTGACTTGTTGCGTGCCGCGGTGCGAGGCGGAACGAACCTCGGAAAGAAAGCGAAAGCTTACATGGATGCAGGAGAGCTCGTACCGGACGCTCTCGTGCTCGCGATGATGGACGAAAGACTCGAAAAAGCGGACTGCCGCAACGGTTTTCTCCTCGATGGGTTCCCGCGCACAGTCGCGCAGGCGGAAGCGCTGACGCGCATGCTGACGGAGCGGGGCGCACCCATCGAGCACGTCATATCGCTAGCGGTGACCGAGGAAGAAGTGGTCGCACGGCTTCGTGGACGGCGTGAGCAAGAAGGCCGGAGCGACGACGGTGACGACACGGTGAAGCAGCGCCTGAGAGTGTACTTCGCCGAGACCGCTCCGCTGCTCGACTACTATCGGAAGCAGGGCATCCTTCGAGAAGTTCAAGGCATCGGCAAGCCGGAAGTGGTTTCGACCGCGATTCGCGCGGCTTTGGAGAACGGCCGGTGATCGAGATCAAGTCACGCGGAGAGGTCGCGCGCATGCAACGGGCGAGCGCCATCGTTGCCGAGATCCTCTCCGCGCTCGGCGCGCTCGTGCGCCCCGGTGTCACCACGCGGGATCTCGACGCGGCGGCTGCCGAGCAAATCAACCGTCGTGGTGCGAGGCCGGCGTTCAAGAACTATCGCGTAGGCGATCACGTGTTCCCGGCTGTGCTTTGCACGTCGGTGAACGAAGAGATCGTGCACGGAATTCCTTCGGGACGCACCCTCGCGGAGGGTGACATCATCGGGCTCGACTTCGGCGTGGTGTACGACGGCTTTTACGCGGATTCCGCGGTGACGCTGCCGGTGGGGCGAATCGACGGAAGCGCCAGCCGCCTGATCGAAACGACACGTCGTTGTCTCGACGCGGCGATCGAGCAGCTACGGCCCGGCAACCGATTGGGTGACGTAGGCGCGGCCGTGCAATCCATCGCGGAATCTGAGGGGTACGGTGTCGTACGGGACTTCGTAGGGCACGGAATCGGGCGCGCGCTTCACGAGGATCCGCAGATCCCCAATTTCGGCACGCCGGGGCGCGGGCGCGCCCTCAAGCCCGGCATGGTGGTAGCGGTAGAGCCGATGATCAACGAGGGCTCGCCGGGCGTGCGAATGCTAGCGGACGGATGGACGGCAGTAACGGTAGATGGAAAGCGATCGGCGCATTTCGAGCACACGGTGGCGGTTACGGATGAAGGCCCCGTGGTGCTCACGAGCATGAACTGAGGCGCATCCGGAGCGACGACGAGACGAACATGAAGGTCAGGGCATCGGTCAAGAAAATTTGTAGAGACTGTAAGATCATCCGGCGCGAAGGCGTCGTTCGGGTGGTCTGCAAGAACCCGCGCCACAAGCAGCGGCAGGGGTAATGGCATGGCAAGAATCGCAGGCGTAGATCTGCCGAAGGGCAAGCGCATGGACATCGCGCTGACCTATATCTTCGGCATCGGGCGAACGAGCGCGAGGCGCATTCTCGAGGCGGCCAAGGTCGATCTCGCGAAGAAAAGCGACGATCTCACGGACGACGAGATCGCTGCGATTCGTGCCGCGATCGACGCGAGTCAGAAAGTAGAAGGCGACCTCCGTCGAGAGATTGCCCAGAACATAAAGCGATTCATGGATCTCGGCAGCTACCGAGGGCTTCGCCACAGGCGCGGCCTTCCCGTGCGTGGCCAGCGGACTCACACGAATGCCCGCACCCGCAAGGGCCCGCGGGTGGCGATCGCCGGAAAGAAGCTGGCGCCGAAGAAGTAAGGACGGAGCGAATCGAGAATGGCGACGCGACAGCAGGCACCCCCGACAGCAGCGGCACGGCGACGCAAAACCAAGCGCGTCGGCGCGGAAGGAATCGCGCACGTGCGCGCGACGTTCAACAACACGACGATCACCATCACCGAGAAGAGTGGTGGTGTCGTGACCTGGGCGAGTGCCGGACAAGCCGGCTTCAAGGGCTCGCGAAAAGGTACTCCCTTCGCGGCCCAGGTGGCTGCAGAGCGGGCCGCACGCGCAGCGGTCGACATGGGAATGCGCAGCGTGACGGTGCTCGTGAAAGGGCCGGGTGCGGGGCGAGAGTCTGCGGTGCGCGCGCTCGGCGCCGCAGGGTTCCAGGTTTTGGCAATCAAGGATGTGACACCGATCCCCCACAATGGCTGCCGGCCGCCGAAAAAGCGGCGCGTCTGAGCGGGGACGACAGGAGACGATGGCTCGTTATACCGATCCCGTATGCCGGCTCTGCCGGCGAGAAGGCATGAAGCTCTACCTCAAGGGGGAGCGTTGCTACACGGACAAGTGTGCGATCGAGAGGCGCAACTACGCTCCGGGCCAGCACGGTCAGGGCCGGCGCCGGAAAATCTCGGAGTACGCCATTCAGCTGCGCGAGAAGCAACGGCTGAAGCGCATGTACGGCCTCCTCGAGCGTCAGTTCCATCGATACTTCGAGATGGCGGAACGCTCGCGACACGTCACCGGCGAAGCGCTGCTTCAACTGCTCGAGAGACGGCTCGACAACATCGTCTATCGCATGGGGTTGGCTCGCTCGCGCGCCGAGGCGCGTCAGCTCGTTCGGCACCGCCATTTTCACGTGAACGGGAAGCCCGTCGACGTGCCGTCGTACCTGACGAGAGAAGGCGATGAGATCACGCTGAGAGAAGGCAGCCGCACGAAAGAGCTGTTCAAGCGCGCTTTCGGGCTTGCCGAGCGGCGGGGCACGGCCCCCTGGTTGGCGGTCGATGCCGCGACGTTCACTGGAAAGGTCGTGAAGATCCCCGACCGCACCGAGATGAATGTGCAGGTCAACGAGCGCCTCGTCGTGGAGTTGTACTCGAAGTGATGCGAAGGCCGGGCGCCGACGCTGCGCCGGTCTGGGAGTATACGCAAGAAGATGCTGGACAATTGGAAGGACCTCATTCGCCCGAAACTCGGAGTCGTCGACCTCAACGATCGCTATGGGCGATTCGATCTCGAGGCGTTGGAGCGTGGATTTGGCATCACGCTCGGCAACGCGCTCCGGCGCATTCTGCTCTCGTCCCTCAAGGGGGCGGCGGTAGCGGCCGTCAAGATCGACGGTGTTCTGCACGAATTCTCGACGATCGACGGGGTCGTGGAAGATGTGACCGACATCGTTCTCAATCTGAAAGAGGTGCGCCTCAGAATCCACGAAGGGCAGCGCCATGTCGGGACGATCGACGCCACCGGTCCGCGTGAGATCAAGGCGAGCGACATTCGATTCGGACCCGACGTCGAAATCTTGAACGGCGGGCAGCACGTGGCCACGCTCTCTCTCGGCGCGACGCTTCGCATGGAAGTCATCGCCAAGCGGGGCAGTGGTTACGTCACGGCCGATGCCAATCGCGACGAGGAAGCTGCGGTCGGTACGATCGCGATGGATTCCGCGTATTCGCCGATCCGCAAAGTGAACTTCACGGTCACCAGCGCACGCGTCGGTCAGCGGACCGACTACGACAAGCTCGCGCTGGAAGTATGGACGGACGGTAGCGTGCGCCCGGACGACGCCGTCGCGGTCGCCGCTCGCATTCTCCAGGATCAAGTCGCGGTTCTCATCAACTTCGACGTAGACGAGATCGAAGCGGCGGAATCGGTACGCGAGCCCGAGTCGGACGACTGGAACGAGAATCTGTTCCGTTGCGTCGACGAACTCGAGCTCTCGGTGCGTTCCGCGAACTGCCTGCAGAACGCCGACATCAAGTACATCGGCGAGCTGGTGCAGCGGAGCGAAGCCGAAATGCTGAAGACCAAGAACTTCGGGCGAAAGTCGTTGCTCGAGATCAAGGAATTGCTAGCCGAAATGGGCCTCGCCCTCGGCATGAAGTTGCCGAGCTTCCCTGATCGCGAGACTCTCGACCGGATGCGGCTCGAGCAGGACAAGCTGTAAACCATGCGACACAGGAACACAGGCAGAGCGCTTTCGCGCAACGCCTCCCACAGACGGGCGTTGATGCGGAACATGGTCACCTCGTTGATCATGGAAGGGCGTATCGTCACGACCGATGCGAAAGCGAAAGAGCTGAGGCGACATGCCGATCGCATGATCACGCTGGGCAAGGAAAAGACGCTTGCCGCACGGCGACGTGCGCGAAGCTTCGTCCAGACAGACATCGCGCTGAAGAAGCTATTCGACGAGGTTGCACCGCGCTTCAGCGGTCGCAACGGCGGCTATACCCGCATCATCAAGATCGGGCCCCGACGCGGCGACGCTGCGCCGACGGCCATCATCGAGCTCACGGAGTTGCCGGCGAGCGCTCCGCAGCGAGAGACGGAAACGGCCGAGTCCGCCTGACGCGGTCGAGCGAGGCGGCCGGTGAAGGACACCCTCAGAGTCCTGCTCGAGGGCGCCTTGCGAAACGCTCACGACGCTGGCCGATTGCCGGACGTCGAGCTCCCTGCCGTCGAGATCCAAGTTCCGCGCGATCCCTCGCACGGTGATCTCGCGACCAACGTCGCGATGGTGCTCGGGCGGACGGCGAGACTACAGCCCCGCGTCGTCGCTGACGCCATCGTTGCGTCGTTGGACGACCGTACAGGCGTGCTGAAGCGCGCCGAAGTTGCCGGTCCGGGCTTCATCAATTTCTTCTTCAGCGAAGACGCTTGGCGCGCACGATTGGTCGACATCTTCGCGTCGGGGCCGGGGTACGGCTCGCTCGCCATCGGGAAGGGCGTTCGCGTGCAAGTCGAGTTCGTCTCGGCCAATCCTACGGGCCCTCTGCATGTCGGCCACGGCCGCGGCGCCGCCGTAGGTGACGCGATCGCGCGTCTTCTCGAGGCTGCCGGCTACGAGGTCGAGCGCGAATACTACGTGAACGACGCCGGCAACCAGATGGAGACCCTCGGTCGCTCGCTGCGTGCCCGGTATCTCCAGGTGCTGGGGCAGAACGTCGATCTGCCCGAAGACGGTTATCCGGGCGAGTACGTCGTCGATCTCGCTCGAGAGCTCGTCGAGAGGGAAGGCAACCGCTGGCTCGACGCAGACGCTACCGAAGCGGCGGAACACATGGCGCGCTGGGGCGGAGAGCGCATGCTCGAGCGCATCCGCGCCGATCTGAAAGAGCTCGGAATCGGTTTCGACCGTTTCGTGAGCGAGCGTGAGCTCAGAGAGAACGGTGTCGTGCAGCGCGGGATCGACGATCTCCGCACGCGCGGAGAGCTCTACGACCAGGACGGGGCGCTCTGGTTCCGGTCCACCCAGTATGGCGACGACAAAGACCGACCCGTCGTCAAGAGCGGCGGCGAGCTCACGTACTTCGCTGCAGACATCGGCTATCATCGCGACAAGTTCGAGCGGGGGTATGACCGTGTCATCGACGTCTGGGGCGCGGACCATCATGGCTACATCAAGCGGGTGGAAGCCGCGCTGAAAGCGCTGGGGCGCGATCCCGCGGCGTTTCATGTCGTGCTGGTGCAGATCGTCAATCTTACGCGCGACGGCGAGCCGGTGAAGATGGGGAAACGGAGCGGCGAGTTCATCGCACTGCGCGATGTCATCGACGAGGTGGGACCCGATCTGGCGCGCTTCTTCTTCCTCACGCGCAACACGGATTCGCAGCTCGAGTTCGACCTCGAGCTTGCGCGTCGCCAGACCGCCGAGAACCCCGTTTTCTACATCCAGTATGCCCACACGCGTATCGCTGGGATCTTCCGTTCCGCATCCGAAAAGGGCGTCGCCCTCCCCGGGGTCGATCGTCACGACGTCTCCCGGCTCGTCGAGCCCGAAGAGATCGCGTTGATCCAGCTCCTCGACTCGTTCCCAGACGTGGTCGAAGGGGCCGCGGCGACTTTCGAGCCTCACCGTGTGGTCTTCTACGCGCAGCGGCTCGCGGGTGAATTCCACCGCTACTACAGCCGTCACAGGTGCGTCACCGACGACGAGGGCCTCACGCGCGCTCGACTGCTTCTCGTCATGGCGGTCCAGCAGGTAGTGCGTCGAGCGCTCGAGCTGGTCGGAGTGAGCGCCCCGGAACGCATGTAGTAGAGTGAGCAGCGCCGAGCGATGGCCCGAAGGGGAGAAGAAGGTTTCCATTTCAGCTTTGGGCAGTTGGCCCTGTTGGCCGGCGGCGTCTCGGCCAGCGTCGTGTTCGCCTTTTTCCTCGGCATCTACGTGGGCCGCGAGGCCGCGTTCCAGCACGCGCCGCTCAACGAGCGTGTCGCGAGGGTACCGAGTCCCGACCTGACCGCCCCTGAGCGGCCGGCTAGGGTAGACGCCTCAGCCGTCGCTCGCCCGGCTCCGGATGAGGCGGTTTCCCCCTCGGCTGTTTCGCTCCCCAAAAAGGAGAGTGGCCCCCCGACCGGCGCCGTCGTCCCCTTCACGGTCCAGGTGGTGTCGACGCGCAATCGCGCGGAGGCGGAGCAGGTGCGCTCTCGCCTGCTCGGCAAACGGATAGGCGCCTTCGTGAGCGAGGTCGAGGAGGGCGATGCCCGATGGTATCGTGTCCGAATCGGTCGCTACGATGACATGGCGTCGGCGGCCGCGATGGCCGATCGCCTGAAGAACGAGCTCGGTTTCGCCGCCGCGCAGGTGGTACCTGCCTCCACCCATTCGGATAGTCGCCGATGAGATTTTCTCCCGATCTGGAAACCTTTCGACGCCTCGCGCGCGAGCACGATACGATTCCCGTCTTTCGCGAGATCGCTGCGGACCTCGATACTCCGGTCTCCGCATTCTTGAAGCTGCACCGCGTCGGGCGTCAGGGCTTCTTGCTCGAAAGCGTCGAAGGGGGCGATCGTTGGGGGCGTTACAGCGTCCTCGCCAGCGACCCCATCATGACGTTGCGAATTCGCGGTGGACGAATCGAGATCGGACATCGCGACGGCCGGCGAGAGAGTCGCAGCGATGAGAGCGGAGACCCGCTCACCGCGCTCGCCGCCGTGCTCGCTCCGTTTCGCGCGGCACGTGTCGAGGGGTTGAGCCGCTTCGCCGGCGGTTTTGTCGGCTATCTCGCATACGACGCAGTGCGGGCGTTCGAACGATTGCCGTCCACCGTACGCGACGACCTCGGCGTGGCCGACGTCGCCGGCGTGATCGCGGATACCTTCATTCTTTTCGACAACGTGACACACACGATGAAGGTCGTGTGCCTCGCACGGTTGGGCAGCGACGAACCGGCGGAAGCCAGCTACGGCGCGGCGACCGCGAGAATCGAAGAGACGGTGGAGAGGCTCAAGACGGGATCCGTCGCGGTGCCGACCGATACGCGCAACGAGTATCACGCGCCACGATCGAATCTGACGCCGTCCGAGTACGGCGTAGCTGTCGAGCGTGCTCGCGAATACATCCGTGCGGGCGACATCATTCAAGTGGTGCTCTCCCAACGCTTCGAGCAAACACGCGCCTCCCATCCGTTCTCGATTTATCGAGCGCTCAGAACGATCAATCCCTCTCCCTACATGTTCTACCTCGACCTCGGCGAAGAAATCGTCGTCGGCGCCTCTCCCGAGATGATGGTCAAGGTCGAGGGGCGAGATGTCTCGGTCCGTCCGATCGCCGGCACGATTCGGCGGGGCAGGGACGCCGTCGAAGACGAAGCGCTGATTCGTCAGATGCTCGCCGATCCGAAAGAGCAGGCGGAGCACATCATGCTGCTCGATCTCGGCCGCAACGACATCGGGCGAGTCGCTGAAGTGGGAAGCGTTCGCGTCGCCGAACAGATGACGGTGGAGCGATACTCGCACGTCAACCACATCGTATCGCACGTCGTAGGTCGGCTTCGCGACGACAAAGATCGAACCGATGCGTTTCGCGCGGCGTTTCCTGCAGGAACATTGAGCGGCGCGCCGAAAGTACGGGCGATGGAAATCATCGAGGAGCTCGAGCACACCCGGCGTGGTGTGTACGGCGGCGCGGTGGGCTACTTCGATTTCGACGGTAACCTCGACACCTGTATCGCGATCCGCACCGTGCTCGTAAAAGGCGAGAAGGTGTACCTTCAGGTCGGAGCCGGAATCGTCGCGGATTCCGATCCCGCGAAGGAGCAGGCGGAGTGCCTCGCGAAGGCTCGCGCCATGCTTCTCGCGTTGGAGGCCGCTGCGCGGATGGAGCGCGCGTGAAAGCGGCGCTCCGATCCCTCGTCGAGGGCCGCGATCTCGGTCCCGCCGAGATGGAGTCGGTCATCGGAACCATTGTCGACGGTGCTGCGACGGACGCGCAAATCGGGGCCTTCTTGGCTGCTCTCGCAGCGAAGGGAGAAAGCGTCGACGAGATCGTCGCGACGGCGACCGTGATGCGGTCTCGCGCGCTCAGCGTTCGGGTCGACGGTCCTCTTGTCGATCTCTGTGGCACCGGAGGAGACGGTCTCGGCACTTTCAACGTGTCGACCGCCGCATCTCTCGTCGCGGCGGCCGCTGGCGCGCGCGTTGCCAAGCACGGCAATCGCGCCGCGTCCGGAAGCGTCGGTGCAGCGGATGTGCTCGAAGCTGCCGGCGCGAAGCTCGAGCTCACCCCCGAGCTCGCGGCCGAAGCCATTCGGCAGCTGGGGTTCGCCTTCCTCTTCGCCCCGGCCTTCCAACCCGCGATGCGCAACGTCGCCCAGCCTCGCCGACAAATCGGGATTCGCACGGTCTTCAACCTGACGGGCCCGCTCTGCAATCCAGCCGGAGCTCGGCGCCAGCTTCTCGGCGTGTTCTCGCCTCGATGGCTTGGACCCATGGCGAAGGCACTGGAGCGACTCGGTTGCGAGCATGCGTTCGTCGTCCACGGAGGTGACGGGTGCGACGAGATCACGCCCACCGGACCGACACGGGTCGTCGAAGTGCGCGATGGCGCGACGAGGGCGTTCGACATCGATCCTTCGGAGCTCGGAATCGCCGCCTGTAGCGTTCGCGACCTCGCGGGCGGCTCTGCGTCCGACAATGCCGCCCAATTGCGTGCGGTGCTTGGCGGTGAGCGCGGGCCTTGCGCGGATGCGACGGCGCTCAATGCAGGGGCGGCCCTCTACGTGGCGGGCGTTCGCGACTCGTTCAAAGAAGGCGTCGCGACTGCGCAGGCAGTGATGGCCGGTCGAAAAGCACTGACCTTGCTCGACGCCTACGTCGACCTCACGCGACGGAGCGGCGGATGATTCTCGACGAGATCCTGGCCGAGAAGCGACGTGAAATCGCAGCATCGAAATCGCGGCGACCGCTCGCGGCCTTGCGGGCGCGCGCGGAATGGATAGAGCAGCGCCGAGGCTTCGCGCGTGCTCTCCGAGCGAGGTCTGGTCGAGCGATCGTCGCCGAGATCAAAAAGGCGTCACCATCGCGCGGCGTGATTCGAGAAAGCTTCGATCCGGCTCGGCACGCGCGGGACTACGAAACGTCCGGAGCGACGTGCATCTCCGTTCTCACGGACGGCCCATTTTTTCAGGGTCACCTCGACCATCTCGCAATCGTGCGCGCGTCGACGCGGCTACCGATCCTCCGCAAAGACTTCATTCTCGACCCGTATCAGATCGTCGAGGCGCGCGCGTTCGGCGCGGACGCCGTGTTGCTCATCGTCGCGGTGCTCGAAGCGAACGCACTCCGTGAGCTAGCGGCCCTCTCGGCCGCGGAGGGAATGGACACCCTCGTGGAGGTGCACGACGAGGGTGAGCTCGACATCGCGCTAGTCGCCGGCGCCAGCTTGATCGGAATCAACAACCGCGACCTTCGCACCTTCGAGACGAGCCTCGACGTTTCTCGTCGGCTTGCGCCACTAGCCCCGCCGGGTGTGGTGGTCATCGCGGAGAGTGGGATTCGGAGCGCGGCCGACCTGTCGTCGCTCGCCGCCGTTGGCGTGCACGCGTTCCTCGTGGGTGAGCAGCTGATGGCGTCCGAGGACCCTGGAAAGGCGCTGGCGTCGTTGCTCTAACCATGCGAATTTGGACGAAAATCTGCGGGATCACCTGCGTAGACGATGCCGAAGTGGCGATCGAGGCCGGAGCCGATGCGATCGGTGTCAACTTCCATGTGGAAAGCTCTCGATACACCGACACTCGTACCGCAGCGGAGATCGTCGAGCGCGTGGCCAAGCGAGTCACCGTATACGGGCTCTTCGTCGACGCGAGGAGGGACACGATCGAGGCGATCATGCGCGAGACCGGCATAGACGGAGTGCAACTGCACGGGAGTGAGCCTCCGGACGCGGCACTCGGATGGAGCGTACCCGTCCTTCGTGCCATCCCGGTCGCTTCGCCGAAGGGAGTTAGCGCAGCGTTGGCGTGCGCGAGAAACTATCGCGTGTTGCTCGACAGTCCTCGCGGTGGTGGTAGCGGGATCGAGTTCGATGAGACCTTGCTCGACGGGCTCGACCTTTCCGAATCCGTGGTGGCGGGAGGTCTCAGGCCGGCGTCGGTTGCCGCGAGGGTCCGCCGATTGCGCCCCTTCGGTGTCGACGTGGCGAGCGGCGTCGAGTCGGCGCCAGGACGGAAGGACGCGGCTTTGGTGCGGGAGTTCGTCAGGAATGCGAAGTCTGCCGGATGACATGGGCCATTTCGGGGAGTTCGGCGGGCGTTATGTCCCCGAAACTCTCATGCCCGCCTTGCTCGAACTCGAGCGAGAGTATGCCCGTTGGACCCGGGACCCGGACTTTTTGGCGGAGCTCGATGCGCTCTATCGCGGGTATGCTTCGCGTCCGACCCTGCTCTATCGCGCGAGTCGACTGACGGAGAAGGTCGGCGGCGCGCGCATCTATTTGAAGCGCGAGGACCTCTGCCACACGGGCGCGCACAAGATCAACAATACGCTGGGTCAGGGACTACTCGCGCGGAGGATGGGCAAGCGCCGCATCATCGCCGAGACGGGAGCGGGGCAACACGGTGTCGCTACCGCGACGGTGACGGCGCTGCTCGGCATGGATTGCGAAGTGTTCATGGGTGCGGACGATGTTGCGCGCCAAGCGCTGAACGTGTTCCGCATGAAGCTGCTCGGTGCCGAAGTCCGCGCCGTCGAGTCCGGAAGCCGCACGCTGAAAGACGCGATCAACGAGGCGATGCGCGATTGGGTGACGAATGTCGAGACGACCTACTATCTCATCGGCTCCACCATGGGTCCCCATCCGTATCCGTCCATGGTTCGAGACTTCCAAGCCGTGATCGGAAAGGAGCTGCGCGAGCAGGTGCTGGCCGTCGAGGGCCGGCTGCCCGACGTGCTGGTGGCCTGCGTGGGTGGCGGAAGCAACGCGATGGGCATGTTCCACGCCTTCGTCGATGATCCGTCCGTGCGCCTCGTCGGAGTCGAAGCCGCGGGCACCGGACTGGATTCGCACGCGCACTCCGCGTCGATCTCACGCGGTCAGGTCGGGGTGCTCCACGGAAAGAAGACTTTCCTCTTGCAGGACGAGTTGGGTCAGATTCGCGCGGCCCACTCGATCGCACCCGGGCTCGACTATCCTGGGGTAGGGCCGGAGCACGCATGGCTGCACGCGACCGGTCGCGCGACCTATGCCGCGGTGGGGGATCGCGAAGCGGTAGAGGCGCTCGAGCTCTTGTCCCGGACGGAGGGAGTGATCCCGGCGCTCGAAAGCGCGCACGCGGTCGCTTGGGCGATACGCGCCGCGAAGGACATGAGCCGCGACACGGTGATCGTCGTGAATCTTTCGGGCCGTGGCGACAAAGACATGCCGAGCGTGGCCGAGTATCTCGGGGTGAAGCTCAAGTGAGCACGGACGCATCGAGAATCCCGGAAGTGATGGCGGCCTTGAAGGTGCGCGGGCGCAAGGGGTTGGTTCCGTACTTCTCTGCGGGCGACCCCGACATGCAGGTCACGCACGATGCGATTCTCGCGGCGGAGGATGCCGGCGCCGATCTCGTCGAGATCGGAGTGCCGTTCTCCGATCCGATCGCCGATGGCCCGGTGATCCAGGCTTCCTACCAAAGAGCGCTGGACGGCGGGGCGAGCCTACCGCGGATTCTCGAGCTCGCGGCCAAGCTCAGAAAGCGGACGGCCATTCCCATCGTCTTGTTCGGATACTACAACCCTTTCTTTCGGTACGGCGATCGCGCGCTCGCGCGCGATGCGAAAGCTGCGGGCATCGACGGCGTGCTCTCGGTGGATACGCCGCCGGAGGAAGCGACGGATCTCGTCACGGCTTCTCGTGAGTTCTGCCTCGACAACATCTTCCTGCTCGCACCTACCAGCAACGACGAGCGCATCGATAGCGTGGCGCGCGTCGCGTCCGGGTTCGTGTATTTCGTTGCCGTAACGGGAGTGACCGGCGCGCGTGCGACCGCGCCGAAAGGAATCGCAGCTCTCGTGGCGCGGGTACGCGAGCGTACAAGGCTACCCGTCGGCGTCGGTTTCGGCATTTCCTCGGGAGTGCAGGCGGCAGAGGTGGCGGCGTACGCCGACCTCGTCGTCGTCGGCTCGGCCCTCGTGCGGACGATTCACGAAGCCGGTCGAAATGGAGCGGTGGCAGCTTGCGGACGGTTCGTCGGTGAATTGCGCCGCGCGATCGACGGAGGTCGATGACGGTGCCGACGCGATACGACAGCACGCTCGAATGGCTCTACCGTCTCGAGGCGCGTCGCGGAATGGACTTCCGCTTGGAGAGGCTCGAGCCGGTTCTAGCCCGCCTCGGACGGCCGGAGCTCGCGTTTCCCGCGATCCACGTCGCAGGTACGAACGGAAAAGGGTCGACGGCGGCCATGCTCCACTCAATGTACGTGCGCGGCGGCTATCGAACGGGTCTGTATACGTCGCCGCACTTGCTGTCCTTCACCGAGCGAATTCGCGTCGACAATTCGCGAATCAGCGAGAGCGACGTCGTTGCATTGGCGGACGAGGCTCGCGGAGCGGCCACCGCGGTCGGCGTCGAGCTCACGTTTTTCGAAATCGCGACCGTGATGGCTTTCTTGGAGTTTCGGCGTAAGGGCGTCGATCTCGCGATCGTCGAGACGGGGCTTGGCGGCCGGCTGGATGCCACAAATGTCCTTCGTCCGATGGTGTCCGTGATCACGTCGATCGGGCTCGAGCATTGCGAGATCCTGGGCGATACCGTCGAAGCCATCGCGCAGGAGAAGGCGGGCATCATCAAGCCCGGTACGGTGGTCGTAACCGGACCGCTGCCGGCCGAGGCGGCGGCCGTCGTCGCGTCACGTGTGTCGATCGGCGGCACACGCTGGCTCCGATATGGGTACAATTTCGACGACCGACCGCTTCGAGAGCTAGCGCGCGATGGGGTTGCGGTGGGACTCGCCGGCCCGCACCAGCAGCAGAATGCGTCTGTCGCGCTCGCCGTCGTGCAGGCCCTGGAGGGGCGCTTCCCGGTGTCGGCGCGAGCGATCGCAGACGGCCTTCGAAACGTCCGCTGGCCGGGGCGCCTGGAGATCGTTTCGCAATCCCCGCTCACGATCGTCGATGCGGCCCACAACCCGCACGCCGTCGACGTGCTTGCATCCGCGCTCGACGGCCTTTCGTTGCCGCATCCGCGCGTGCTCGTGTTCGGAGTCATGGCGGACAAAGAATGGCGAAGCATGCTCAGCCGCCTCGTGCCGCTCTTCGATCGCGTGGTCACGGTGCCGGTCTCGAATCGCCGGGCGTTGGAGCCGTCGCTCAGCTTGGCTGTCGCGGTCGACCTTCGGCCATCGGAGGCGGCGGCTAGCGCCGCGATAGGGCTTCGGCGGGCCCGAGAGCTGGCAGGTCTGGACGGAGCGATCGTCGTAGCTGGCTCCATTTTCCTCATTGCCGAGATCTATCGAGAGTGTGGTGGTGGTGAAGACCCGTTCAAGCTGCTCGGCCCTGCGTAACGCGAGCCGACGCCGAGCCCGGGACGTAGCGCTAGTGCTCGTCGCGGTCGTGCTCGGCCTCGCGAACGCCCCCGTCGAGGCCGGCGCGCAAGCAATCGATCTCGAAGCGGACCACGTGTCCTACGATCAGCAGACGCGCACGATTCGCGCCGATGGCAACGTGAGCGTTCGTTGGAAGGGGAGTCGTCTCGAAGCCGAGCGCATCACGGTCGATCAGGAGCAACGCAGGATCGTGGCGGACGGTGGACTCCGGCTGTTTACGCCGCAGCTTCGTCTCGACGCCGCGTTCGGCGATCTCGACCTCGACGACGAAACCGGCCGCCTGACCGAAGTGCTCATCTCGATCGAGGACCTGGCGGCCCAGTTGGGTGGGAGCGAGGTGCGAAAAGGCATCGGTGCTCACTACACACTTACCGACGGTACCTACACGACATGCAAAACGGAGGAAGGCGAGGCGGCGGACTGGTCGCTGGCGGGCCGTGAGGTCGACATCGAGGTCGGCGGATACGGCGTGCTCCGTCACGGAACGTTCCGTGTGAAAGACATTCCAGTACTTTATTTTCCGTACTTGCCGTTTCCTGCGCACGATCAGCGTCAGTCCGGCGTGCTGTTACCGGAAATTGGCGTCTCGAACGAGCGCGGCTTCATCTATCGGCAGCCCGTATTCTGGGCCATCGACAAGCATCAGGACGTGACCCTCACGGCGGGGATCGAAACTGCAGCTCGAATCGGTCTCTCCGCCAACTATCGCTATGAGCCAGCTCGAAACACGTCGGGCGAGATCGAGCTCGCGTACTACAACGAGAAGATTCGCGGCAACGAAGAAAGCGACATCGAGTCGCCGCTGTTTGCCGACGTGAACATCCCGCAGGATCGCGGCATGGTCAGTGCTCGACACCGTCAGGAGGTTCGTGACGATCTCGAGCTCTACGGTGACGCATTGTTGGTGTCAGACGATCTCTACCTGCGCGAGGTGGAACCGGTAGCAACGAGCTACGTCGAGCGCTCTTTGCGTCGCTCTTTGCGCTACACGGTGAATCGCCTCGGGCTTCTCAGCCGGCAGGGTTTCTCGACACTGGGTGCGCGCGCGTTGGCGTACCAAGACTTCGTCGACGAAGAGAAGCAAACGTTACACCGGCCGGCGGAGCTGTGGGCGGCGGCCGATGGCGAGCTCGCAGGGGTCGGCTACGTTCTCGACGGCGAGCTAACCCGGTTTCTCAGACGTCGCGGGGCTGACGGTCTGCGCTTCGACGGGAGTGTCACGCTCTCTCGCGAGCTCACGCCGCGCGGTCCGCTGATCTCGAACGCTTGGGTGCGAGGGAGGTTCAACGGCTATCAAGCGGATGAGCGCTCGGTGCTCGATGAGGACGGTAACGAGGTCGATGAGCTAGAGGAGTACGCGTCGCGCGCCGTCGGGGAGACCGGCCTCGATCTGAAAACGGCCTTCGCTCGTGATTTTGCTCTCCCGCGCTCGCGCTTTACGGCAGCGGTCGTCGGAGCGCCACCCCGCGACGAAGAGGGTATCGTCGGCCGGCCCAGCATGCTCCATCTTCTCGAGCCGTTTGCCGGGTTGCGCTTCACATCGTCCGGCGACGAGGACAATGTCCCGCTCTACGACGAGCTCGACCGAATCGACGATCGAACGACGTTCACTTACGGCGTGGGACAGCGATTTTTGTTCCGAGACGGAGACGATGCACAGCGGGAGGAGCGGGCGCGCTTCTCGATCGCTCAGACTTACAATGTGGAGAAGAAAGTCATCGACGATCATTTCTCGGACCTCGATCTTTCGATGGCCGTCAAACCCGTCGGGGGCGTGTCGCTGAGCGGGCTCACCTCGTACAACGTCGGGACGACCGAGCTGACGGGCGCCGTCGCGGAGTTTTCCGTCGGGGATCTCACCATTCCCTATTTCGTCCCGAAAGGTGCCAGCTTGGACCTCGTCTATCGCTTTGCGCGGAACGCCGTCGAGCCCGTCGAGCCGCCGGACCCGGACGAGGAAGAGGAAAACCTCGAGACGATCGAGGCTCGCGGACTTTTCGAGCTCACCGACCGGCTCGCCTTCGGGATGAACGGGCGCTACGACTTCCCGGGCGGAAAGTTCGTCGAGAGCGGCGGCGGGATCCGCATCAGCTCCGAGTGCGATTGTTGGGCCATCGATTTAGGCGTGGTGAACCGTGTGAATCCTGACGAGACCGAAGTCCGTGTCGCGCTCGAGCTCCGTGGTCTCGGCGGACTCGGATCGTCGGCGCTCGAGTACCAGACACCGGGCCTCGCCGGCGTCGAGCACGGGCGCACGATCTACGGTAGGTATGGCTGGTGAAAAGGCACGCAAGGACCGGTGGGGGGCGAGTAAAAAGCGGCGAATCCGTGCCAATTTACGCTACACTCCACGGGGATCGCTTTAGGTCCGCGCGCCGCGGCGAAGGGCGCAACGACGAGGGGTGACGACGTGGCCGCGACGACTGTTCGACGAGTAGAGAAGCCCTGGGGCTACGAGCTCATCTGGGCCCACACCGGCCGCTATGTGGGCAAGATTCTCCACATCCATGCGGGCGCTGCGCTCAGCTATCAGTATCACCAAGTGAAAGAGGAGACGATCTACGTGCTTCGCGGTGTGCTCACACTTCACGTCTCGGACGACGACAGCCCGCCGCGCGTGCTGGAGCTCGGCGAGGGGTCGGCGTTTCACATCACGCCCGGTCTCCGACATCGCTTTCAAGCGAAAGCCGATGTCGACCTCCTCGAAGCATCGACTCCCGAGTTGGACGACGTCGTACGGCTCGAAGACCTGTACGGGCGGGCAGGACGCTGAGGAAGGCGCCCATGCGGGTGCTCGTCACCGGTGCGTCGGGCTTCGTAGGAGCCCATCTCGAACCGCTGCTTCGTAGCGCTCGTCACGATGTCACTACGCTTTCGCGAGACGGAGATGTCGACTTTCGAATCGACGTAGCGGATGCGACGGCCGTGCGACGTGCCGTTCGTGACGCGCGCCCGGATGGTATCGTTCATCTCGCGGCCATTGCCTTCGTTCCTGACGCCGAGCGCGACGCCGAGGGAGCGCGCGCGGTCAACGTGGACGGGACGCGCAACGTGCTCGATGCGGCCCACGAGGTTGGTGCGCGTGTCGTCTTTGCGAGCACGGGCGCAGTCTACGGAGATGGCGGCGCTGATGAAGGTGCCGGTCCGCCTTTCGTAGAAGACGCTCCGCTCGCGCCGCGTGGGGTCTATGCAGAGACCAAGGTCGAAGGCGAGAAGGAATGTCTCCGTGTCGGTAGTCGTCAGTTCGTCGTGCGAGTGCGGGCATTCAACCATACGGGACCCGGCCAGGCGGAGAGTTATGTGTGCAGCGGTTTTGCCAAGCAGATCGCGGCCGCTGCGCTCGGACTCGGAGACCCCGTGATGTCGGTTGGCGACCTCACTGCGGAGCGAGACTTTTCCGATGTGCGCGACATCGTTCGCGCGTACGTGCTCGCGCTCGAACGAGGCCAGGCCGGTTCGGTGTACAACGCTTGCTCCGGTTCTCCCACCCGGATCGGCTCGTTGCTCGATCAGCTCATCGAAATGGGTGGCGTGGCGATGGACGTGCGATCCGACGAGACTCTGTTGCGCCGCCGCGAGGCATCGAAGCTCTGGGGGGACAATCGAAGAGTCCGTCTGGATCTCGGGTGGTCACCGACGATTTCTCTTCGGCAAAGTCTCGAGGATGTTCTCGAGTGGTGGCGCGGGCGATTGGCGACCGAAACGACGGTGCAAGAACCCTTCGACGGAGAACCGCCGCGGTCGTGAAGCGCGTCGCAGTAGACATCGTCACCGGGTTTCTCGGCGCGGGGAAAACCACCCTGCTTGCCCATGCGCTCGAGGGACCGCTCGCGCGACCCGATGTCGTCTTCGTGGTGAACGAGATCGGCGAGATCGGCCTCGACGGAAAAGTGCTCACCGGATTCGCGGAGGCCGAGCGCGTCGTCGAGCTCGCGAGCGGCTGCATCTGCTGCTCGATCGAAGACGCGCGCTTCGATCTCGCCATTCGCGAGCTCGTCGAGCGCTACGATCCTGCCCTCGTCGTGATCGAGACCACCGGGCTCGCCGATCCCCGTCCGCTCGAGGAGCGCGTAGTGGCGGCCGGACTCGGCCTCGATGCCGTGATAACGGTCGTGGATGCGTCGATGCTTGAAGTCGCGGTGCGACAAGCGAGAGTCGTACGGCGTCAGATCGAAGCTGCCGACTTCATCGTCATGACGAAGGTGGATCTGTGTTCGCCTGCCGAGCTGGCTCGCTCCCGAAAGCGGGTCGCGCGATGGAACCGAAGAGCACGCGTGTTCGACGCGGTGCGCGGGCGCGTTGGATCCGAGCTCCTCTTCGGCCTGGCGGTGAGGCACTATCGCTCGAGCCGGACCCCCGCCGCCGCCTCGCGGCCGCACTTGCTCGAGGACGGGATCGCGTCCGTCTCGTTGCGCTCCGACCGCCCCCTCGATCGCGCCCGTTTCGAGCGATTTCTCGAAAAGCTGCCCGATGGCGTGATTCGGGCCAAGGGGATCGCCAGCATCGCGGGGACTCCGTGGCGCTGTGTTTTCAATTACACGTGTGGTCGCTACGAGATGGACTGGATAGAATGCTCGAGCGCCGGAGTTGGGACCGAAGCGGTGTTTCTGGGTAGAAACATCGCCGAGGTCGAATCGACTTTGGCCGAAGGGCTCTCTCGCTGCCAAGCGGAGTAAACATGGCGACCGAGAATTCCACCCCATCGAGCCCAACAACCGGCAACGGTAGCGCGGCGCGCTCGACGGAAAAAGACGCGCCGGCCTTGAGTCGGTTCGATCAAGCCGTGCTCGCCACCGGCAAAGTGCCACCCGACGATCTACGCCGAGTGCGGAAGTTTGCTGCCGAAAAAGGCGAGCGGGTGGATCGAATGCTGGTGGATCTCGGCTTCTTGTCCGAGGACGACCTCGTTCCGATGCTCGCCCGGTTCCACGGTGTCGAGGTGCTAGCCGCCGACAGGATTCCGGACTCGCTGCCGACGCTGGAGCGACTCAGCGTCGACTACATGCGCTCTGCTCGGATTCTCCCGATTCTCGTCCATGAAGGCACGGTCACTCTCGCGATGGCCGATCCCGGTGACGCCTGCACGATCGACAACGTCGAGCTCGTCACGGGGTTGCGTGTCCAACCCGTCCTCGTTCGCGCCCGAGACCTCACCGACCGTTTCGACGGAATTTTCGGCGGCTCCGAGGGAGGTGCCGACGCTGACAACGCGGATGTCGAGATTCTGCAAGACGACGAAGAGAGCGTAGAGCACCTTCGCGACATGGCCAGCGAGGCCCCCGTGATTCGCCTCGTGAACCAGATGCTGTCGCGTGCGGTCGAGCAGAGAGCGTCGGACATTCACGTAGAGCCCTTCGAAGACGAGCTCCGTGTGCGCTATCGCATCGACGGAGTTCTCCACGACGTGGATGCGCCCTCCAAGAGTCTGAGCGCCGCGATCATCTCGCGAATCAAGCTCATGGCGAAGCTCAACATCGCGGAGCGACGACTGCCCCAGGACGGCCGCATCAAGATCCGACTCGTCGGGCGTGAGATCGATCTACGCGTCTCGAGTCTTCCGACCCTTTACGGGGAGAGTGTCGTTCTCCGTATTCTCGATCGCTCGACCATCTCCGTGAATCTCGACACGCTCGGCATGGAACAGGACTCGCTCGCGACGTTCACGCACATGATCGAGCAGCCTCACGGTTTGCTGCTCGTAACCGGACCCACCGGCTCCGGGAAGACGACGACGCTCTACGGTGCGCTCGACAAGATCAATTCACCGGAGTTGAAGATCATCACGATCGAAGATCCGGTCGAGTACCAGCTCCGCGGCGTGAATCAGATTCACGTGCGCGCCCAGATCGGGCTCACGTTTGCGAGCGGGCTCCGATCCATCGTGCGACAAGATCCGGACGTGATCATGATCGGTGAGATCCGCGATCCGGAGACCGCAGAGATCGCGATCCAGGCTGCGCTCACGGGCCACCTCGTGCTCGCGACCTTGCACACGAACGATGCGCCAGGGGCGGTCTCCCGCCTGCTCGACATGGGCGTCGAGGACTACCTCCTCGCGTCTTCGTTGCTGGGCGTGCTCGCTCAGCGACTCGTGCGTCAACTGTGCGTCGTATGCAAGGTTCCCGCGGCTGCCGGCGGCGAGCTGCTGGCGGAGCTCGGACCGCACGACAACGATCAAGCGTCCGTATTCGACTCCGTGGGCTGTCCGCAATGCGCCGCGACCGGGTTTCGCGGAAGGTCCGGCATCTACGAGCTTTTTCGAGTCGACGACGACATTCGCAAGCTCATCATCTCCCGAGCCGCTTCCGACCGCATCAAGGCTTCAGCCGTCGAGCATGGGATGCGCACGCTCAGAGATGACGGCTGGCTCAAGGTCCGACACGGCGTCACTTCCGCGGCAGAGGTGCTGCGAGTGACACAAGACGAGTAGCCGTGACACCGCGATGCGCCGTCGTGATACCGGCGCACCGTGCGGCGGGTACGATCGCGCGCACACTTCGCGCCATCGCGCGCGAATCCGCGTCCCTTCGGCTAGACCCACCGATCGTGGTCGCCTCGCCGGCCGACGAGACCGCCAACATCTCGCTCAGGCTCGGCGCGCGCACCATCGAGACCCCCGAGCGCTTGAGCGCCGGTCTCGCGAGGAATCTGGGCCGGCGCCTCGCGGGGGACCCGGATCTCGTGCTGTTCGTCGATGCGGATTGCGCTCCCACGCCGGGTGCACTGGGCGCGTTGCGGGACGCGCTCGATCAGCGCTCGCTCGACGCCGCCGGCGCCAGCGTTCTGGCCGACTCCGAAAACGTCACCGCGTGGGTGAGACACGCTCTCGAGTTCAAGGACAGTGAGCCTGGCGTCGAGGCGACGTGGCCCGGCTTCGTCCCTTCGGCGACGTTTCTCTGCCGAACGAGCGCTTTCGACGCCGTCGGTGGATTTCCCGATTTGTGGCCCGGAGAGGATTTGGTCCTTTGCTCGCGTCT
>Ga0247727_10004103_pt1 | contig 31289 bp, 28 predicted proteins | sample WisWelCaveWW1625_FD_202498 | JGI IMG/M metagenome (GOLD analysis project Ga0247727, IMG submission 202498) | Biofilm microbial communities from Wishing Well Cave, Virginia, United States - WW16-25 | ecosystem: Environmental > Aquatic > Deep subsurface > Groundwater > Cave microbial mat | place... | reverse complement strand
CTACGGTCCTCATGGCGGTCCCTTCGTCTCGGTGGACTTGTCTCGCAACTCGCCACGGTCCCAACGGGACCGGACGAGGCGAGGGACCGCCACCTACGAAGTTCTACGAGCTACGGGACAACCTCGCTGGGGTGAACGCACGCGTCGCGGCGGCGGAGAGCGCGCTCGCCCGCTGCGCATGCAGGTAGCGCTCGGTCGTCTTGAGGTCGGCGTGCCCGAGGATGTCCCTCACGCTCGCTGGGTCGATTGCACGCACGAGCAGCGACCCGGCGGTGTGGCGCAGGTCGTGAAGACGCAGCGGCGGCAGGCCGGCGGCGTCGCGCGTGCGCACGTAGCGTCGGCGGAGGGCTGAGGGGTCGAGCCGATCGCCGACGACGCTCACAAAGATGTAGTCATCGGAGCCGGTGAAGTTCTCGCGGCGTGAGAGACGCTCCAGCGCCGCGAGCGGCTGATCGGCAAGCGGCACGTAGCGCGAGCGCCCGGACTTTGGCGAGGTCTCAACGCCGTGCGAGAGCGAGCGCTCGACGACGAGCACGCGCTCGGCCCAGCGCACGTCGCTCCAGCGGAGCGTGACGAGCTCGCCGCGGCGCAGGCCCGTGTAGCACGCGATGCGGAGCAGCTCGCCGAGCTGCTGATCCTCGTCGCGGTAGCACGCCAGGGTCTGCTCGTCGCGGTCCCATTCGTTCTCGGTGCGCCATGCGCCGCGCGCGGCCGACCTGGCGAGGGCCTCAACCTGCTCGATGCTGAAGACCTCGAGCCGGCGAGGCGCGTCCTCGCGCCGGCGCTGCGACTCCGCGGCCGGGTTCGCGGTCAGCCCGAATCCGGAGCCGCGGCTGATCCCGAAGTTGAAGATCGCCCGCAGCACGTCGCGGTGCTTGTTGACGGTGCGGGTCGAGACGCCCTCGGCGGCGAGGTCGTTCAGGAGCTTGTCGATGTCCTCGACCGTCACGATGGAGGCGGGTAGGTCGCCGATCGCGGTCATCACGCGGCCCTTGAGGACGCCGCGCCGGCCGCGGCGGTAGGGCGTACCCGGCTCGGCGAGCACGCTCTGGTAGTCGCGCAAGGTGGCCGGCTTGACGCGCTTGATCTTCTCCACGTGCTCGAGCCAGGCGAGTGCGAGGCTGCGGAAGCTACGGGTGGCGCGTTCCGCGGCCGCCGCGATCTCATCACGCGCGTCGTCCCGGGTCTCGGCCTCCTCGATGGCCTGCGCCATCGCGACGTGGGCGCGCCGCTCGTCGAGGAACCCTTCGCGAATGCGCCCTCGCCGCGGAACCCACGTTTCCTGCCCGTCGCGGTCAAGCCATGCAGGTCCAAGCCGCCGCTTCACCTGACGCCCGTCGCGCGAGGCGCGCCACTTGGCCGCGTAGAACGCGCTGCCAACAGAGCTTCCCTTGCCGTGCTCGATGACGAGCACGCCGGCGGGGCTGGGGGTGGGCGGTTGAAGGGGCGCTGGCACGGTGTCGCGAGGGTCGGTGAGGAGCACATCCTAGACCTTCCGACGACGGGAGTACCACGAAAATCGACGGGAGTACCAAATCCGCCGGGAGTACCACAGGGAGTACCAAACGAGCCGTATCAGCCTTGTTTACAGCATATTCTGCGCCTTCGAACCATCGCAGTTTGCGCCGTTCGGCCCCCCTATTTCGGTCTACGGAACCGAAGGTCAGAGGTTCGAATCCTCTCGGGCGCGTAGCGAACCCGCTGGTAACGGCGGGTTTTCTGGTTTTCTTCTTGTCGGGGGGTTTCCGAGGGGCTCGAAATGTGGCGGGAGTACCACTCGCCAACCGAACACAGCCTTCGGCTGCGGGTCGACGTCCGGCGAGGTCGACCACGAAGGCGTATCCCCGCTGTGCATCGTCGTGCCCAACGAGACACGGGCGGTCGGCACGAGCGTGAGGTGAGGCCTATCGCCTCACCCTGCGCGAACGACGAGCAGCGCGCGGCGTGAGCTTCAACCAGCGGGTGTGATCGTCAGCTCGGGCGCGACACCCCGTCGGAATCTTGCTGGCTTATTCAGACATGGCACGTCGGCTTACGTCATAGATCGACCAGTATCCTGGCAAGTTACACACATAACTAGACAATATCTGTCTAGATACGTATCCTCTATGTCGCAATGGTTGCCTTGCGCCCGCGCCAACTCCCCGATCACGTGCTCTCGCATGGCGTCTCGTCGTTCACAGTCCGGGAGGCGCGGGAGCTCCTGGGTTCCTCGCACGCGTCGACACTCCGCGCGCTCGGGCGGCTACGGGACGCGGGACTGCTGTTCTCGCCGGCGCGCGGGTTCTGGGTCGTGATCCCGCCGGAGTTCCGCGCTTGGAGAGTAGTTCCGGCTGAGCGGTTCATCGACGCGATGATGGCCACGACGGAACGGACCTACTACGTCGCGTTGCTGTCGGCGGCGGCCATGCACGGAGCGTCGCATCAGGCGCCGCAGGTCTTTCAGGTGATGTGCGATCCGCTCCTGGCCGACCGCGACATCGAGCGGGTGCGGCTGCGGTTCTTCAGCGGCGCGCACGTTGCGGGTGCGCCGACGGTCCAGCGCAACGTCGCAACCGGCAGGATTCGTGTCGCGACGCCGGAGCTGACGGTCGTGGACCTCCTCGCGCTTCCAGGCGCCGGCGGCGGGCTCGACAACGTGGCGACCATCCTCAGAGAGATCGGTGTGCTCGAGGGTCGGGCGCTCGCCGAGGTCGCCCGCGCCCGTGGCAGAAGCCTCGTGCGGCGCGTCGGGTGGATGGTCGAGCGGTTCGGCGAGTGCGCTGACCTCCAGCTACTTCGCTGGGCCGCCGAGCCCGATCGCGGCGAGCCTGTCTTGCTGAGTCCCGGCGCCCCGCGCCGCGGCGCGACTGACCCGCGCTGGGGAGTACGCGTGAACACCGACGTGGAGCCTGATCTGTGATCGCGGCGGAATACATCACCCAGTGGGGGCTGACGGCGCCGTGGCCCACTCGCCAGCAGGTCGAACAGGACCTCGTGCTATCGCGGCTGATCGTCGAGATCGCTGCGCACCCCGTGCTCGGCCCCGAGCTCGCGATGCGGGGCGGTACCTGCCTGCACAAGCTCCACCTGCCGCGCGCGCTGCGCTACTCCGAAGACCTCGACTACGTCAGGCGCACCCGCTCGGGGATCAAGCCCTATCTCGCAGCGCTTCGCGAAGTGGTCGAGAATGTCGGGCTGCAGGAGAAGGCGACCCAGCGCAGCGGCGACATGGTCCACTTCATCGCCGTTGCGCAGGCGGAGGACGGCGGCCACATCGTCGTCAAGGTCGAACTCAACATCGCCGAGGTCGACGCGATCCTGCCGCGCACCGCGCTCCCTCTCTCCGTCGACAGCCGCTGGTGGACCGGCAGCGGCGAGATCTCGACGTTCGCGATTGAAGAGCTGACGGCGACCAAGCTCCGGGCGCTCTACCAGCGGCGCAAGGGACGCGACCTGTTCGACCTCTGGTACCTCCTCACCGACCTCGAGCCCGACCCCGAACTGATCGTCAGCACGCTCCACGCCTACATGAAGGACACCGCGCTCACCTACCCCGAGCTGCGACTCAACCTCCGCGACAAGCTGGCGCACGACGCGTTCGGCGCCGACCTCCAGGCACTCACCGTCGCGCGACCCGCCGGCTACGACCCGGACACAGCCGCCGACCTCGTCATGGAGCGGCTCGGCTCGCACCTGCGAAACGCGCCCGCCGACCGCGATATCGCCGGCGGCGCGTGGCGGGACTGAACCGCGGGCGCGCCGGCAGCAGCCGCTACGGGGCCATACGCCCGCGACGATCGAGCACTCCGCGGGCACGCCGGTCCGCGAGCCGAGACCATGTCCGGAAACATCTCCCAACGCGGCATTCCTTACCCGAGCGAATCCGACCGAACCTGAGGAGACCTCGCGCAATCGCGGGTAGTCTGACCCCAGATCGCAACTACGGAACCGAAGGTCAGAGGTTCGAATCCTCTCGGGCGCGTCCTCGAAGGCCAGTCGCTGTTGGCGCCGAGCAGCAAGGTCGTTGCCATGACCGGAAAGGTCATCTCGCCTGGCCACGACGACTCGGGCGCTGTACGGTGACCTGGATGAGCGTATGGTGCCTGGCCCTCGTCGGGGCGCTCGCGATCGCGGCCTGGCCCGGTGCGCAAGCGCTCGCCGCGCCGACGGTGACGGAGTTCACCGGCGGCGTCACGCCGGGGTTCAGCATCAACTCGCTCCCGGTGGGCATCGCGACCGGTCCCGACGGGAATCTGTGGGTCGCGGCAGAGTCGAATCCGGGGTACGTGTTCCGTGTCACGCCGGCCGGTGTGTTCACGGAGTTCAGGGCCGGCGTCATATCCGGATTCACCGTCGACGGGGGACCGGAGGGAATCGTGCCGGGGCCCGACGGCAACCTCTGGTTCACGCAATACAAGAACCCGGGGCGGGTGGCGCGGATCAGCCCGACGGGCGCCGTCACCGAGTTCACCGCGGGCTTCAGCGTGAACGGCGACGAGGAGTTCATCACCGCGGGGCCCGACGGCAACCTGTGGTTCACCCTGTCCGAGAACCCGGGCGCGGTGGTGAGGATCACGCCGTCGGGAACGGCGACGCAGTTCACCGGCGGAGTGACGCCGGGATTCCCGGTCAACACCGTTCCGGCCGGCATCACCACGGGACCCGACGGCAACCTCTGGTTCCTGGGCATCACCGGCGGCGGACGGGTCATGCGCATCACTCCGGACGGGGCAGCCGTCACCGTGGTGGCCACCGGCGGCGTGACGCCGGGCTACACCGCCAACGCCTTCGCAGCCGCGATCACGGCCGGGCCGGACGGGAACCTGTGGTTCGCTGAGCAGAACAATCCGGGCGGCATCGGCCGGATCACGCCGGACGGCACGGTCACGGAGTTCAGGGGCGGCGTCACTCCAGGACTCACCACCAACAGCCTGCCGAGGGATATCGCGGTGGGACCCGACGGCAATCTGTGGTTCACCGCCGCGAATAATCCGGGGCGAGTCACACGGATCACGCCGTCGGGCGTCGTCACCGAGTTCAGCGGCGGAACGACCCCGGGACTCAGCGCCAATGCGTCCCCCACGCGCCTCACTGCCGGCCCTGACGGGAACCTCTGGTTCACCGGGGCCGTCAACCCAGGACGCGTGTCGCGGATCACGGTCGGCCCACGGGTGACGACCGGCGCGGCAAGCGCAATCGGGGCAGGTTCGGCCACCCTGAACGGGACCGTCCGCCCGAACGGGCAGACGACCATTTACCGCTTCGAGTACGGAACGTCGACGACGTATGGGTCGCAGACGCCGGATTCACCGCTCGCGGCGGGTGTGGCCGACGTGCCGGTGGCGGCGGCGATCGACGGGCTCCAGCCTGGAGCGGTGTACCACTACCGCCTGGTCGCCACGAACGACTCGGCGACGACGGTCGGCCGGGACGCAACGTTCACCACCGCCCCCAGGCCGCTCGAGGTGCCTACTCCCGTGCTGCCCGTGAGGGCCGCGGTGAGCCGTCTGGCGATCACTCCATCCGCCTTCGCCGCCGCCGCCCGCGGCCCCAGCGCCCGTAGCCGGGGCGCGGGCGCGCGGGTTACCTTCCGCCTGAACATTGCCGCGAGCGTCCGCTTCATCGTCCAGCGGCGGGCTGCGGGCCGCCGCGTGCGAGGCCGCTGCGTGGCGCCCACGCGGGGCAACGGCCGCGCGCGGCCTTGCGTCCGCCACCTCCGGGTGCTCGGGTCCTTTAGCCGCACCGGTCGGGCGGGCGCCAATTTGTTCCGTTTCACCGGCAATATTGCTGGCCGCAAGCTTCGCGTGGCGCGCTACCGGCTCGTCGCCACCCCGAGTGTTGCGGGGCAGTCCGGAACCGAGTCGCGAGCGACGTTCCGCATCGTCCGCTGAGGTCGCCGGTTGGCAGGACCATGGGGCCGCGGGCGTGCTGACGCCGTCCACGTTCCGTCATGACGCGCGCTACGAGATCAAATGGCCATGTGACCGCGCGCGCTGGCCAAGTGCGACAAGCTCAAGGGCAAGCCCAAGGCTGCGTGCGTGAAGAAAGCCAGGCGGATCGGGGCGCCACGCTGAGCTGAGCAGCAGACGTCAGCCCTAGCGAATCGAGGCCGCCGAACGACTCGCGAGCAGCGTCCACCAGGGCCAACGAATGCTCCGGGTCGCCGACATCGCCGGCGCGAGACCGTCCTTACGCTGCGAAGCTGAGCCGACCGGCGATGATTGGCCGATGACCGTCAAGTGGAGCGCCGACCAAATCGCCGACCAGCGCGGCAGGACCGCCGTCGTGACAGGAGCCAACAGCGGCCTCGGACTGGTGACCGCACGTGAGCTCGCTCGCGCCGGCGCGAGCGTGGTGCTGGCCTGCCGCAACGTTGAGAAAGGCACGGCTGCGGCCGCCGAGATCGGCGCCGCGGTCGCCGGGGCACGGGTCCGGGTGACGGAGCTCGACCTGAGCAGCCTGGCGTCCGTGCGGCGGTTCGTCGAGGCGCTCGAAGTCAGCGAGCTCGCGCTATTGATCAACAACGCCGGGATCATGATGACCCCGCAGCAGCAGACCGCCGAAGGCTTCGAGCTCCAGTTCGGGACCAACCACCTCGGCCATTTCGCTCTGACCGGCCTGCTCCTCGGCCGGCTCACGCGAGCCCAGGCCGCGCGGGTCGTGACGCTCTCCAGCATCGAGCACAAGGCCGGGCACATCCACTTCGACGACCTCCAGCTCGAGCACGGCTACGCGCCGCGCAAGGCATACCGGCAGTCCAAGCTCGCGAACGCGGTGTTCGCCCTGGAGCTGGATCGCCGCCTGCGCGCGGCCGGCTCCCCGATCACGAGCGTGCTCGCCCATCCGGGCTACTCGGACACGAACCTCCAGAGCACGGGACCGACGGGGCTCATGAAGGCCGTGCTGTCGGTCGGAAACCGGGTCTTCGCGCAGGATGCCGAACACGGCGCGCTGCCGACGCTATACGCGGCGACCGCCGCAGACGTGGAAGGCGGCGAGTACTACGGCCCGGACGGTTTTCAGGAGATGCGCGGTCGACCGACGAAGGTGGAGGTGATCGCGGAGGGCCGGGATCCGGCCGTCGGGCAGCGGTTGTGGGAGCTGTCCGAGGAGTTGACGGGGGTCGCTTACGGGTTGCGTGGCGCGCCCGCGCCGTGACGGCGCGAGTACTGCTCGCGGGACACTCACGAGATCCGCCACGGACTGCGGGTCCACGACGCTCGGGCTCCGCGTCGACGCGCTACGCCGTGGGATGTTCCTCTACGTCACGGGCCCTTCGCCGATCCGGCCTGGGCGCTCGATACCGTCCGCGCGTGCCCAACCGAACGTGTTCCACGATGCCGTCGCTCGACCGCATCGCCCTCGTCGCCCTGCTCGTCGCGCTCGCCCTCGTGGGGGCGGCTCCGGCTGTCGCCTCGACCTCGGTGGCCGGGACCGGCGAGCCGGCGTTCACGAACACGACCACGAACACGCAGTACGTCGGCTACAACCGCTTCAGCTCGTACTCCACGTTCCGTCTGAAGTACTCGTACTACGCCGGTGCCACGAACGTCGCCAATCCGCTCAGCGGCTTCATCGGCGGCGCGTTCACCCAGTCGGCGGGGACCTCGTTCGCCGACTGGGCGGGGGTCATCAACACGCTCGTGAGCGGCACCTACTACGGGATCTGCGTGACCGGGCAGTACACGCTCGACGGGATGGTCGAGTTCCCCGAGTCGAGTTCCTCGTGCTCGGAGGGGATCATCTCCGGAAAGCTGGCGGGAACGACGATCGATCGCACCAAGCCGACCGTGTCGAGCGTCGCGGTCGAGGGCACCGCGACGTACACCAACAAGACCGTGCTGGCGCTCTCCGGTCTCTACAACGATTCGCTCGCGCCACCGTGGCCTGCGGTCTACATCTGCATCAAGGAGAACCTCGATCCCGCGAGCGCCTGCAACGGCGTGCAGTACCAGTACACGCCGGTCTGCAGCAACGCTCAGGGCGGCTCGAGCAGGGTGAACAACCCGTTCAGTTGCACGTACACGCTCGGGGCGGGGAGCGGGGACGGGCCCGTCACGTTCTGCGCGCTCGCCGCCGACGCCTCGCTGCCCGACAATCCGGGCAGCGCCGACCAGTTCGCGGGCTTCACGTCGAGCAACGCCAACCTCTCGGACCCTTCGTGCGGCTATGTGACCGTCGACCGAGCGGCACCGCAGGTCTCGATCACCGGCGGCGGCACGACCGCGACAGTCGGTGCGCTGCAGTCGCTCTCGGCGTCGGCGACGGACCCCGCAGCGGGCATCTCGCCGGGCTCGGGCCTGTCCGGCGCCTACACATGGTCGTGGGGCGACAACACGCCGAACTCCGCCGGCGTCAACGCGAGCCACACGTACACGCAGGCGGGCACGTACCAGGTCACGCTCACCGTGATCGACAACGCCGGCAACACCGGGACCGCGACCCGGAACGTCGCGGTGTCGGCGCCGGTGTCGCCGCCGCCGGGCGGAGGGACCACGACGCCTCCGCCCGCCGGTGGAGGCACGACGGTCGGGTCGGGCGGGAGCGTGACGAGCCCGCCGACGGCCGAGCAGATCGCCACGCAGGTCGGCGGCTCCGGCGCCGGGGCGACGCAGACGACGTCGGCCGGGACACTCGACGTTCTCACGGCGCGCAAGGTCCGGATCACGGCGAAGCTGAAGGCGCTCCCGCTCGCGATCACGGCCGAGGAGGCAGGCGCCGCGACGTTCGCCCTCATCCGCGGCGGCCGCATCGTGAGCCAGGCAGGCCTGAAGATCACGAAGCCCGGCAGTCTCGGCTTCAAGCTGAAGCTGCCCAAGCGCCTCAAGGCCGGGAAGTACAGCCTGAAGATCACGTTCCGCGCCGCGGGCGCTCCGAGGGCTGCCGTCAAGACGATAAAGCTCACTTTCACGGCGCCCAAGCGCGCGAAGACGAGCGCCAGCGCGGCGCCGGGACGTACCAGCGTCAGCGGCGGCGCGGCGGCGGCGCCTGGACTCGGCACGACGGCCTGGTATCTGCACAGGATGTCGCCGGGGGGCGTTCTGCGGGCGCCCTGAGCCTGATGCCCCACCGCGGGAACGCTGCCAAGGGCCGCCGGTTGCGCGCGACCTGCGCAGGATCCCCGCTGACCCCGTCGAAATCGCTGTGACCAGCGTGTGACGTGGCGTTACAGCCGCGCCCTAATGGAGTATTTGTGGCTGTGCTGCGCGGACGCAGCGGACCATGGGCCCCTTCGCTTCCATCTCCACTGCGCCGGCGCCGGCGCGCGTCGACGAGCGTCTTCGCCTGCGGCTCGGCGACGACATGTCGACGACTGTCCACGTCGCGCGCTGGGATCTCGCGCGCACGCGCGTGCGGATCGAACGGCTTCCCGCGCAACAGCGCCTGATCGACTGGTGCGCCGAGAGCGGCTTCCCGGACGCGCTCGTCGGCGGGTTCTACACGCGGCCGGCAGGGCTGCCGCTGGGTGAGCTGCGCCTGAAGGGCAGGCCGGTCGAGCACGTTCCCTTCACCGCGCCGTGGAGCTCGACCCGCGCGAGCCTGCATGTGAACGGGCGCTTGCGCATCGACTGGCGGGACGCCCTGCCGGTTGACCCCGCCGGTGACCTGTTGCAGGCCGGGCCGCTGCTCGTCCGCAGGGGCCGCGTCGCGTATCGCGACGGCGTCGACACCGAAGGCTTCTCCGCGGCGTCGGGCCAGTTCGACTCCGACATCACCGCTGAGCGTCATCCCCGCGCCGCGCTCGGTGTCAGCCGCAACGAGCTGATCGCCGTCGTCGCCGACGGACGCTCGCACCACGAGGCCGGCCTGACGCTCGGTGAGCTGGCGCGCGCGATGGCCGACCTCGGTGCCCAGGCCGCCATGAACCTCGACGGTGGCGGCTCCGCTAGCCTCGTATGTGACGGTCATCTGCGCAACCGGCCCCGCGAGCGACACGGCATCGAGCTCCCGGGGGACGTGCGATCACCACCGTGATCGCGTTCGGCGCAGTCGGATCCGTCGCGTTTGCGTCCCGCCCGGGCGCAGTACAACTGAGAGCAGCCCCATGGCCGGCCAGCGGCGCGTAGTCAGCGCCATCCTCTTCTCGCCGCGCGGCGGCTCGTCGCATGCCGCGCGCGCCCTCAGCGCGGGCCTGTCCGCCGAGGGCTGGGCGTCATCGCTCGTGGCCGGCTCTCGCGGCGACGCCGGGCCCGATCAGGACGCCCGCGCCTTCTACTGCGAGATGGAGGACCTCAGCGTCGTGGACTTCACGGCCGCGCTCCAGTCTTCCGACCCGATGTCGCCGGGGCTCGGCGCCGCGCCGATGCACCCGTCCTTCGAGGACCGCCGGGGCGCGCCCGATCACGTGTTCGCCACGCTGGACGACGCAGCCTTCGAACGTCAAGTGCGAGCTTGGAGCAGTGCGCTGCGTGCCATCGGAGCGGCTGGAGCAGACGCGCTGCACCTGCACCACCTGACGCCGATCGACGAAGCGGCCGCGCGCGTCGCCCCACAGACGCCTGTCGTCTCCCACCTGCACGGCACCGAGCTCATGATGCTCGAAGCGATCGATGACGGGCTGGGCGCTCAGTGGCGCCACGCCGAGGCCTGGGCCGAGCGCCTGCGTGGATGGGCAGCAGGCGCGACGCGGCTCGTCGTCGCCACTCCCGGCGGCCGCGACCGCGCGCAGGAGCTGCTCGGCGTCGACGCCGACCGCATCGACGTCGTGCCCAACGGCGTCGACACCGCGCTGTTCACGCCGGCGCCAGTTGACCGCGCCGCGACCTGGCGCCGCGTGCTGCTGGATCGCCCGCTGGGTCAGTGCCCTGGAGGTGCTCCCGGCAGCTGGCGAGCGCGCCCGGAGGCCGTGGACGCGCTCGCTCACGACGTTACGTTGCTCTACGTCGGGCGCTTCACGGAGGTCAAGCGCCTTCCCCTCCTGATCGAGGCCTTCACCAACGCGCGCCGGCGCCTGGGCGGCGGGATCTCGCTGGTCATCGTCGGCGGCCATCCGACCGAATGGGAGGGCGAGCACCCCGCCGACGCGATCCAGCGGCTCGGCGCCGACGCCGTCCTGCTCGCCGGGTGGCACGCGCAGGCGGCCCTCCCGGAGCTGCTGCGGGCGAGCGACGTCGTGGTGCTGCCGTCGGTCAACGAGAGCTTTGGACAGGTCCTCGTCGAGGGGATGGCGTGCGAGCTCCCGGCGATCGCCGTCGACCGCGGCGGCCCGGCCGAGATCATCGACGACGGGGAGACCGGATGGCTCGTCGCGCCCGATGACGTCGCGGACCTCGAGCGGGCGATCCTCGCCGCGGCGACTGACCCCGCCGAGCGCCGGCGCCGCGGGCAGCTGGCCCGCCGCGACATGCTCGCCCGCTACACGTGGCGTGAAGCGACGCGTGAGCTGAGCGCGGTCCTCGAAGACGCGGCACTGGAGCGCGGCGGCTCGACCCGCGGTGAACCGCTGGCGGCCTGAGCCGCCGGGTGTATTGCAGGAGTTCCTGATCGGCCGACCCCGCGAACTCCGGTACGCTCGCGGCGCCCACCCCGGCTGGCCATCGTCAGGAGCCGCCCGTGCCCATCGCCACTCGTCGCCCGCCGCGTTCCGCGCGCTCAGCGGTCCTCCTGGCCGTCGCGGTGCTCGCCGCGCTCCCGTGCGCCGCCCAGGCGCAGCAGGCAGTGCTCGCGACGAACGGAAGCACGCTCCAGCCACCCGCAAACCTGGTACTGCCAGGCGATGCCAATCAGTGCGCGGCGCGGCCCTACATCGGCGTCAGCGCGGGCAACATCACGTTCTTGAGCACCGGCCAGACGACCTGCATGTGGTGGTCATCGCAGTACGGCGCCGACGGGTCGGTGATCGCCAACACGTACGTCCCGCGCGGCGCAGGCGCGGTGACGCGAGTACGCGTCCGCAGCGGCGGTGCTCCGGCCCCGCTCCAGTTCGCGATCCTCAGCTCCGGCGGCGGGCTGTGCTGCACGACGAAGCAGGTCTCGGCGGCTGTGCAGCCGGCTGCGAACCAGATCTCCCAGTTCGACGTGAATCTGCCGGCGGGCTCCGGCGTCGGGGATACGCCCGGCTCGCAGTTCAACGACATCCTCGTGGTTGTCGCGATCGGGCCCGGCTCGCTCCCTGTCAATGACCGCGGCGCGCACGGCTTCCTGTTCGGATCGCCGGCGAACCAGGCGCAGGCGAGCTTCCTGCATCCGGCGCTCGCGCTCGGCGCCTCGAACACCGACGTCGGACTGATGGACGGCTACGAGGTGCTGCTCCAGTACGACTGGTGCGGCGTGCCGATGACGGGGTCGAACCTGCGGCCGGTCGCACCGGCAAACCCGCAGACGGCATGCCTCGGCCAGGGGCCAGGCGTCGCGCCCGTCGGCACCGCGCCGGCGACGCCTACCCCCGCCGCGGCCGCGCCCTCACCGCTGCGCGCGCTGGCGGCGCTGACCGCCGTGCGCCGCAACGTCGCCGCGTTGCGGATGCGCTGCCTGCTCGACACGACCTGCGCGGGGACGCTGCTGCTGCGCCCGCGGTCCGGAGCCGCAGCCCGCGTCTCCGCCGCGAAGGGCACGAACTACGGCAGCGCGCGCTTCCGCATCAAGGCGCGCGGCACGGCGACGCTGCGCGTGCGCCTGTCGAAAGCCGGCCGCGCGGCGCTGCGGCGCAAGCGCCAGCTGCCCGTCGAAGTGCTCGTCAGCAGCGGCGGATCGAGCTGGGCCCTGAAGCTGACGCTGAAGCGCTGAGCGGGCGGGCCATATCGCGCACCTCGACCGGCGCGAACCCAAGCCGAGGGGCTGACCGGCTCTTCGAAGGCCCCACGGTCAGCGACAGCGAGACCACCCCACGCCTACCATGCTCAATGGTAACGTTAAGCCATGCGCGCAACCATTGACAAGGCGGGACGGCTGGTGATCCCGAAGGCGCTCCGTGATCAGCTCGGTCTGCGTGAGGGCGTGGTGGACGTCGTCGCCGAGGGCACGGGCCTGCGCGTCGAACCGCTCGCGGGAGAGTCGCTCGAAGAACGCGACGGACGCCTGGTCATCCCGGCGGCCGGCGCGCCGATCGACAGCGACGTCGTGCAGGCGCTCCGCGATGCCGGCCAGCGGTAGGGGCGGCCCGCCACTGCTCGTCGACACGAGCGTGGCCGTCGCACTCGCCGTCGCCGATCACGCCGATCACGAGACGACCGTCGAAGCGCTGCGGGGCCGTCCGCTCGGCCTCGCCGGGCACGCCGCGTTCGAGACGTTCTCAGTGCTCACCCGCCTGCCGCCGCCGGCGCGCCGCACGCCGGCGGCTATCGCCCGGCTGCTCTCCGTGAGCTTTCCGCACAGCCGGTTCCTCGGCGCTCAGGCGGCCGCGTCATTGCTGGCCGAGCTCGAGCCGGCCGGCATCGCGGGCGGCGCCGTGTACGACGCGCTCGTCGGCGCGGTCGCCGCTGAGCACGGGCTCGTGCTGGCCACGCGCGATCGGCGAGCGCTCGACACGTATCGCGCCCTGAGCGTCAACGTCGAGCTCCTGGGCTGATCCACGCGCCCAAGGAGCGCCGGGCGTTCAGCGCCTGGCGCTGGGCGGCGGCTTGTTGCACGGCGTCATGACAGTCCGCTGATCGTGAGCTTCCGCGCCCCGGCGATCGCCGGGCTTGACATCGCGCCGCCACCCCGAAGAGGATCGCGAAAGGGTCAATCCAAGAACGGGAGAGCTTCATGAGGCGGTCTTGTCGGGTGCTGGTGCTTGCGATGTCGGTCACCGCGGCGGTGGCCGCACCGGCCGCGGCTGACGGTCCAGGAGTGGGAACGCCCACGGTGGCGACGTTGGGTGACTCGGCCATCTCCGGTGAGGCCGGGCGCTGGGCGGGCAACACCAACGGCTCGTCGGCGAATGTCGACGCGCTCGGATCGACCGCGTACTGGGACACGCCCTCCGGTGAGGCGATCTCCGGCTGCCATCGCTCCAAGAGCGCCCAGGCGCACATCGGCGGCGGCGTGAACAGCGCCAACCTCGCGTGCTCGGGCGCGCGCACATACACCCACGGCACCGCGTCCGGCGAGGACTTCAAGCCGGGCATCGACTTCTACTCCGAAGCGCAGGGTCGCAAGGGCCAGGCGCTCGCGCTGCAGCAGTATGCGGCGACGCGCAACGTCAAGGCCGTCGTCGTGATGATCGGCGCCAACAACTACGGCTTCGCCGACATCGTGACGCGCTGCGTCACCAACTGGCTGACCTCGCCCTCGTGGTGGAAGAACTACTGCTACGACGATTCCGACATCTCCTCGCGCTTCACGGCCGCACGCCAGGCGACGGAGACGACGAACGTCAAGAACGCGCTGCTCAACGTCGCGCAGGCGATGACGAACGCCGGCTACTCGTCCTCCCAGTACACGCTCCTCGCGCAGACCTACTGGTCACCGCTGCCGCGCGGTTCGGGCTTCCGCTACTCCGAGAGCGGCTGGTCGCGCCAGTCGGTCGGCGGCTGCGGCGTCTGGAATCGCGACGCCGACTGGGCCAACGACACGGTCGTCCCGGCGATGAACAACACGACGAGGAACGCAGCGACGGCCAGCGGGCTGAGCAACGTCAAGATCCTCGACCTGCAGACCTCGCTGAACGGCCGCCGGCTGTGCGAGAACACGGTCGGCCTGCTCGAGGAGAAGGGCGTCGCGTCGTGGACCAGCGCCGGCGCCGTCGACAAGACGGAGTGGGTCTCACAGGTGCGCACGGTCACGACGCTGTTGCCGCCCTACCAGCTGCAGGAGGGCTCGCACGCGAGCTACTGGGGGCAGCAGGCGATGCGCAACTGCCTGCGCCAGGCGTACAACGGCGGCGCCGTGCGCGGCGGCAACTGCGTGCGCTCGGCGAACGGGCTCAACGCGCAGGGCGAGCCCGTGATGCTGCTGCAGTAGGGCACTTCCGATGCGCCGCGTGGCCGGGGGACCTGGGCTCCCCGGCCACGCGCCATCATGCAGCGATGGCCACGGCGGCGCCGAGACGATGGGACGGCGGTTGATGGGCGCAGCGGTGGACCCGCCCGTGCGTGCCGACGCGCGGCGAAACATCGAGCGAATCCTCGACCGCGCCGCGCACGAGCTCGCCGAGGACGCCGCGTCCGGGATGGCCGAGATCGCGCGGGCGTCCGGCGTAGGGCGCGCGACGCTCTACCGCCACTTCCCGACCCGCGCGCGGCTGATCGATGCGATCCGCGACCGGGCCTTCGCCGAGACTGAACGCGCGATCGCGGCCAGCCGCCTCGAGGAGGGCACCGTCACGCAGGCGATGGGCCGGTTGATCGAGGCGCTGCTCGATGTCGGCGACCGCTACCGCGTGCTGACGGACGAGGCACGCGCGCGCCCCGACGACCCACGGCGCGCGCGCGAGCAGGAGCTCGCCGTGCCCTTGTACGCCCTGGTTCAGCGCGGCCACGACTCGGGAGAGCTGCCTGCCGCCGTCCCTGCGCAGTGGGCGCTGGCCGTGCTGCGCGCCGTCCTCGTGACCGCGATCCAGCTCGTCGCCGAAGGCGCCATCACGCGCGAGCAGGCGCCCGCGCTTGTAACCGAGACGCTGCTCGACGGTCTCGGCCCGGGTTCTCCCGGCGCGGCTCGCTGAAGAGGCTCGGCCCCGGCTCACAGGCCGGCGTCAGCACGCGCGGTATCGTCGCTCAGCGATGTCATCTCGCACCGCTCCCGCCCCTGCCCGCCGTGTCCGCGTGATCGGCGCCGGCGGGACGATCGGAATGGACGGCACCGGCGGCGCGACGCCGTCGCTCGACGCCGCCGCGCTCGTCGCGGCCGTTCCGGGCCTTCAAGCCTTTGAGGGAATCGACGCCCGCACCGTCGCCAACCTCCCCAGCGCGCACCTCAGCCTCGCCCAGCAACTCGAGATCTGCCACCAGGCGCGTGACGCCGCGCGGCGCGGGATCGGCGTCGTCGTCACGCACGGCACCGACACGCTCGAGGAGACGGCGATGCTGTGCGACATCATCAGCGACGCCGAGGCACCGGTCGTCTTCACGGGCGCGATCCGCCCCGCGAGCGCCCCCGGCGCCGACGGGCCGGCGAACCTCGTCGACGCCGTCAGCGTCGCGGCCAGCGAGGGCGCGGCCGGCCTCGGTGTGCTCGTCGTGTTCGGTGGGGAGATCCACCACGCGCGCGTCGTGCGCAAGACCGACACCACCTCGCTGACCGCGTTCTCGTCGCCGCAGATCGGGCCGCTGGGCCGTGTGACCGAGGGACACCCGTCGATCTGGTCGCGGGTGCCGCGCAACCCGACGCTCGATCCGCCGCACCTCGACAAGCGCGTCTTCATCGTCCCCACCGCCGCCGGTGACGACGGCTCGCTCGCTCGCGCCGCTCTGGAGACCGAGCCGGACGGCGTGGTGATCGGCACGCTCGGCGCCGGGCACATGACGCCCGATCTGCTGCAACTCTGGGCGCAGGCCGCGCAACGGATCCCCGTCATCGCCTACTGCCGGCCCGAGCGCGGCGTGATCCTCAACTCGACCTACGGCTACGCCGGCTCGGAGATGGACCTGCGCCTGACCAACGTGATCCCCGCGGGATTCCTCTCACCGCAGGCCGCGCGCATGAAGCTGCTCGCATGCGTCGCCTCAGGGCTGTCGATCGACGAGGTGCGCTGGGCCTTCAGCCAGGACGACGGCTGAGCGCGCCCGCCCCGCGCGGGCGCGATGACACGGGGCGCGGGCTCTGACCTCCCGGCACGCACCCAGGGTGGCGAGGATAAGCGACGCCCGCGGTCGCTGAAACGCACCACCCGTGGCAGTAGTCAGCGCACACGCGGAGATGCGCCCGCCACGACGGAGCGCAGGAGCGCCCCCTTAAAGCCGTCTACTTGCAGACCTTGTACCTGCGCTTGGCGGTGTAGGTCTTGCCCGACTTGGTCTTGACCTTCACGGTGACCGTGTACGGCTTGCTCGGCAGCCGCTTGATCGTGAACGCCTTGAACAGGTTCCTGCCCGACCGCCGCGCGACGCGCTTGCCGTTCACGAGCACGATGACCCGCGTGACGGTCTGACCCTTGCGCCTGCGGGCGCGCAGCTTCAGCACAGAGCGCGGCTTGACGCACTTCTTCGCCGAGGGCAGGGTCAGAACGCCGTCGACCGAGATCACGTCGATCCCGCGGCCGGCGGGGCGCGCGCCCGGCGGCTTGGGCGCGGCGGGCGGCGGCGGCGCGGGCGGATCAGCCGGGATCGTCACCGTTGCGGTCGCCGTCGCGCCGAGCGCGGCGTCGCGCGCCGGATCGCTCAGCGTCACCATGAACGTCTCTGCGGGCTCGCCCGCCGCGTTTGCGAGCACCGGCACCTGGACGCTCTTGCTCGTCTCACCGGCCGCGAACTCGACGACCTGCGACAGCGCTGTGAAGTCGCTTCCCGCCTGGGCCCCGGCGGCGGAGGTCGCGACCGTCACGGAGCCGGAGAGAAGCCCCGGCGGCAGCACGCCGCGCGTCAGCGTCAGAGCCAGCGACTGGCCTTCCGTCGCCGTGACCGTCGCCTCGCCGAGCGAGACGGGGCCGCCCGGCCGCGTCTGCACGTCAACATCGAAGCCGGTCGCGAAGAAGCCGCCGTCACCGGACAGGTCGTCGCTGACGAACAGCTGCCACTCGCCGTCAGGGCTCGTGCCGTCGAAGGCCGAGAGCTGGCCGGCGTACGGCCCGGCCGGCGCCGGCGCCGGATAGACGTCACCTGGCTCGAACGAGGTGGGCCTGTGCGGCACACCGAAGCAGTTCGTGAGATCGCCGGGCGCGGCGTCGGGCAGCGACCCCGGCGCCTCGTCGTCGAAGATCAGGTCGGCGCCGACCAGGTCGAGACCTCCGCAGGCGTCCGACATCAGCTCGACCGTGGCGCCCGTCGGACCCTTCAGGAGCACGTCGAGGTCGTCGAGGTAGGTATGCGATCCGCGCTTCAGCGTCACGTCGACGTCCGTGACGGGCCTGCCGATCGAGACCGCCCGCGTAGCCGGGTACGGCGTCGCCGGACTCGGCGTGCCGGGGATCGTGATCTCCGACGGGTTCACCGCGAAGGTCAGCGACACCCCGCCGATCTCGCCGCCTGTCGGGTTGAGGTCGTCGTTGACGTAGAAGCTCCAGACGCCGTTGGGGACCTCGCCGTCGAAGGCCGACAGCGCCGTCGCATACGGGCCGGCGGGAGCCGGACCGGGGAACGTCTCGGGCGACTCGAAGTCGGACGGCCGGAAGATCCCACCGGTCCCGCAGCCCGGAGCTCCGTCAGGCGCGGTGCCGGCGGCCTCGTCGTCGAAGGTCAGCGTCTGCGACGTGATGGAGCCCGAGCCGCAGGCGTCCGACATCAGCACGACCCTGGTCCCCTGCGGCGATACGACCAGGACGTCGACGTCGTCCGGGAAGGGATGCGTGAATCCCTCCAGCGAGGCGTTGACGTCGGCGATCGTTCCGGTGCGGTTGGCGATCGTCTGGCGCAGCGGGTACGGCGAGGCTGTGCCGCTCGCCGGGATCGAGGCCGAGGGTGTCGTGACGGTCAGGCTCCAGGAGCTCACCGCGCCGACGTCTATGGATGCGTCGTCCGTGACGTAGAGATTCCAGTCGCCGTTGGGGTCCGTGCCGTTGAACGCCGACAGCGTGAAGGCGTATGGGAGAGCCGGCGCGGGCGCGGGCAGCGGGTCGCCGTCGGCGTAGTGGCTCGGCTTGAACGAGCCACCCGTGCACGCCGGCGTGGTCACGGTGTCAGGGAGCATCGCCGCCGCGCTGTCGGCGAACGTGAGGTCGATGGCCGGCTGGCCGCTGGCCGGAACGTCGCCGCCGCCGCAGGCGTCGGACATCAGGACGACCTTCTGGCCCTGCGGGCCGACGAGCAGGATGTCGAAGTCGTCGGGCCAGGTGTGGCTGACCCCGGTGAGCGTGACGCTCAGCGACGAGATGCTCGCCGGAAGGCCCGACACGCTTACCGTCGACGGATACGTGGTCGCCGATCCCAGGGTCGCCGGCGACACGGGGACGGCTCCCGGTCCGGCTGCCGCGGAGAACGTGGAGGTGACGAGCGCCGAGGCGCTCGCCGGCAGGGTGAGTGCGACGAGCAGACACGCGAGCGCGGCCGCGCGGAGCCGCCGAACCGTCGTGATCGACCTCATGACCGTCCTCCGTGATCTCGTTGCTTCGGGCGCGAACGCGCGATGCTAGTGCGGAGTTCGGCGGAACTCGCTAGAGTTGACACCATGTCAACTTCTGAGACCGTCGACCTCGAACAGCTGCAGGTCGCCGACAACGAGTTGTGGAGCGAGGGTCCTCCCCACGCAGTCTTCACACACCTGCGCCGCGAGTGCCCGGTCCACTGGAGCAAGGGGATCGCGCAGACGCCGGACGACGCCGGCTTCTGGTCGGTGACCAAGGCCGATGACGTCCACACCGTCAGCCGGGACTGGGAGACCTACTCCTCGGCGCACAACATCCTCATCACCGATCATGCCGTGCCGGTCCATCTGATCCAGGGGATGTTCATCGGGATGGACCCGCCCAAGCACGACCGCATCAAGGCGCTGTTCCAGAAGGCCTTCACGCCGAAGGCGATCGATCATCACGAGGGCGCGATCAGAGAGACAACCGAACGCGTGATGGACGGCCTGGCGGGCCGCGAGACCTGCGATCTCGTCACCGAGGTCGCGCAGCCGGTAGTCGCCCGCGTGATCGGGAGCTTCATGGGCCTGGACCCCGAGGACGACCAGCCGTGGGCGGTGGCGATCAACACGCTTCTCGGGTTCGGGGACCCGGACCTGAACCCGGAAGGCCTCGAGCAGATCGTGGCCGAGGACATTCCCGTCATGTACGAGAAGTGCATGAAGCTCGTGGCCGATCGGCGCGCGAACCCGACGGAGGACATGCTGAGCGTGCTCGTGTTCGCGGAGATCGACGGCGACATGCTCACCGACGACGAGATCTTCGCCGGGTTCATCCTGCTGATGGCGGCCGGCAACGACTCGACCAAGGCCACCTACACGAGCACGATGCGCGCGCTGATGGAGAACACCGACCAGCGCCAGCTCCTGATCGACGATCGCTCGCTCGTCCCCAGCGCCGTCGAGGAGGCGCTGCGGATGTTCCCGGCCTTCGCACACTTCCGCCGCACCGCGACCAAGGACACGGTGCTCGGCGGCTGCCCGATCAGCAAGGGCGACAAGGTCGCGCTCTGGTACCCCTCGTCAAACCGCGACGAGGACCGCTGCGAGGACCCCGACCGCTTCGACGTCACCCGCAATCCCGAGCATCAGGCGTTCGGCGCGGGCGGCCGTCACTTCTGCCTGGGCACCGCGCTCGCGCGCCTGGAGCTGCGCATCCTCGTCGAAGAGACGATCAAGCGCTTCCCGGACATGGCGCTCGCCGGCGAGCCGACCTGGGTCATCTCGCAGTTCTCCAGCCAGCTCAAGAGCCTCCCGGTCCGGCTGCACGGCTGACGGCGCCGCGGCACGCGGGTCCTACCGCAGGGCGGCGTGAACCTTGCGACGGAACGCGAGCGGGTCGATGGCCGGGTAGCGGAACAGCTCGGGCTCGATCTCGTCGAACAGCTCGCGAAGCCTCTCTTCGTCGACGAGGCGGCCGGCCAGCATGCTCCGCACGTCGTCGAGATCCTGCGTGAAGCCCCGCTCGATCTTCGACAGCGCCTGCGAGTAGGGGTCGAAGTGGTGGACGTCCACGCTGCCTTCGCTGAAGACGTGCGGGCTTCGATCGCGCCAGCCGGGAAGCTCGGGGATGAAGTCCGGTGGCGAGGCGAGCTCGATGTTTATCCCCAGGCGCTCCTTCAGGCCAGGCAACTCCCGCAGCAACTCGTCCGCCTCGGGCTCGAACCGCACGTCGATGTCGATCGTCGAGTCGCGCCAGCCCTCGATCACGGCAGTCGCGCCGCCTGTCAGGTAGATGCGCACGCGCGAGCGCGACACGCGACCGAGAGCACGCGCGAGCTCGCGGATGCCGCGCTCGTCAACGGGAGGCCGCATGCTCGGCCGCTCGCGCGAAGCTCACGATCCGCCCCACGAGCGCGTTGAAGCGGCTGTGCGCACCCTCGTGGTCGCGCGCGATCAGCTCGTAGAGCCGGTGCGAGGGAACGTCACCCCCGCCCGGCGGGACTTCGATCCCGAGCGCCCTGAGGCGCGGCGCGGCCATCGCCACGAGCAACGCGAGCTCGGTCTCGCGACCTGCCGCAAGATCCGCGAGCCCGGCGCTGACGAGATCGTGCCCGGGCAGGTCTGTGGAGATCTCGGTCAAGGACGCGATGGTATGCCAGACCACCGACGCCGCTACGCTGACACCCTGTCAAGCGGGCGTCGCGGCGGCGCGCGCTCAACGTGCGAACCCCCGGTCGTGGGTGTCGCTCTGCGATCAGCACCATGAGCGACATGAACGCCTTCGACTTCGACTGGCTCGTCATCGGCTCCGGCTTCGGCGGCAGCACGTCCGCGCTGCGCCTTGCCGAGAAGGGCTACGACGTGGGCGTACTCGAATGCGGCCGGCGCTTCGAGGACGACGAGTTCCCGCGTAACACCTGGGACCTGCGCCGCTACTTCTACGCACCGCGGCTCGGGATGCGCGGGATCTTCCGGCTCTCGACGTTCAGGGACGTGACCGTCGTCAGCGGCAGCGGCGTGGGCGGAGGATCACTCGGCTACGCCAACACTCTGTACGTGCCGCCCAAACGCTTCTTCGCTGACTCGCAGTGGAGCGAGATGGCGGACTGGGAACCGGCGCTCGCCCCCCATTTCGCCGAGGCGGAGCGGATGCTCGGCGTCGTCACCTACGACGAGGACGACCCCGCCGATCAGCTCCTGAGGCGCCTCGGCGAGCACCTCGGGGTGGCCGACACGTACGCCAAGACGCGCGTCGGCGTCTTCCTCGGCGAGCCCGGCGCGACCGTGCCCGACCCCTATTTCGGCGGCGCGGGGCCCGACCGCACCGGTTGCACGCGCTGCGCGCGCTGCATGGTCGGCTGCCCGGTGGGCGCGAAGAACACGCTGCGCAAGAACTACCTGTGGTTCGCCGAGAGGCTCGGCGTGCGCGTGATCGCCGAGCGCGAGGTCGTCGACATCCGGCCCGTCGGCCCGGCCGACGGCAGCGAGGGCTACGAGGTCGTCAGCGAGCATCCCGGAGCCTGGCTGCGCAAGCGCCGCCAAGTCCATCGTGCGCGCGGAGTGGTGCTCGCGGCCGGCGCGCTGGGGACCAACCGCCTGCTCCAGCGCTGCAAGCTCGACGGCGGCCTGCCCAACATCTCCGACCGGCTCGGTGAGCTCGTGCGGACGAACTCGGAGGCCGTGCTCGCCGTGACGGTCCCTGAAGGCGCGATCGGCGACATGACCCGGCGCGTCGCGATCACGAGCTCGATCTATCCCGACGCGCAGACGCACATCGAGACCGTCGTCTACGGCGATGCGGGCGACTCGATGAGCTCCCTGTACACGCTGCTCGTGGGCGACGGGACGCGCGTCACGCGCCCTCTCAAATGGCTCGGGCAGATCGTCCGCCATCCACTTCGCGCGGCGCGCACGCTGAACCCCTTCGGCTGGTCACGCAACACGATCACGCTGCTCGTGATGCAGACGCTCGACAACGCGATCGCCCTGCGTCCCAAGCGCACGCTGCTGCGCGGCCTGCAGCTGCGCACCGAGCAGGATCCCGAGCGACCCAACCCGACGTTCATCCCGGTCGCCAACGCCGCGGCCGAGTGGATCGCCGAGCAGACCGGCGGAATCGCGCAGTCCTCCGTGGCCGAGGCGCTGCTCAGCATCCCGACCACGGCTCACATCCTCGGCGGCGCGGTGATCGCGGACTCCCCCGAGCGCGGCGTCGTCGACGGCGCCCAGCGGGTCTTCGCATACCGCAACCTGCTCGTCTGCGACGGCTCCGTCATCCCGGCCAACGTCGGCGTCAACCCGTCGCTGACGATCACAGCGCTGGCGGAGCATGCGATCGCCCAGGTGCCCGTCGCACCGCTGCCGGCGGCCGCAGATCGCGGCGCCGTCGCCGCAGCCCGCGCCTGACCGCACGCAGGGGTAAGCGCGCAGCCGTCGAACGACTGCGCAGCGCCATCGTCAGGCGCAGCGCCGAATGACGCCACCAGACGCCCCGACCACGATCCTCCTGCCCGAGGACACGCACGGCGAGACGCCCACGTCGCGCGCTGTCGCCCGGGTCGTGCTGATCGTGCTGATCGTGATCGGCACGATCGCCCTCATCCGGATGCTGTGGCAACCGATCGCCTGGATCGTCGTCGCGATGTTCCTGGCGATCGCCCTGTCCGGGCCGGTGAACCTGCTCGCGCGTCGGATGCGCCGTGGCCTAGCGATCACGGTCGTCTACCTCGGGCTGCTGCTCGTACCGATCACGATCGCTTCGCTGATCCTGCCCCCGCTGGTGCGCCAGGGCGTCGACTTCGTCAACGACCTGCCGCGCTACTCGCGCGACCTTCAGGACACGATCCAGAAGAACGACCGGCTTCGCAACCTGAACAAGGACCTCGGCTTCACGCAGGAGCTCAACAAGGTCGCCGACGACGCGCCGCAGCGCATCGGCGAGGCAGCCGGCGTGCTGCGCGATGTCGGCACCAGGCTCGTCAACTCGATCTTTGCGGGCTTCACGATCTTCGTGCTCAGCATCTTCATGGTCGCGCGCGGGCGCGTGTGGATCGACGCGGCGCTGCGACTGCGCGGCGGGCGTTCCGGTGAGGCCATCGGCGGCGCGCTGGACCGCATCGGCAACGCCGTCGGCGCCTACGTCGGCGGCGCGATCCTGCAGGCGACGGTGGCCGGGGTCTCGGCCTTCATCATGCTGACGATCCTCGGCGTTCCCTTCGCCGGCGCGCTGGCGATCGTGATGGCCGTCGGTGACCTGATCCCGCTCGTCGGCGCCACGCTCGCGGCGATCCTGATCGGCGTCGTGACGCTGTTCAACGACTTCCCGGCGGACATGATCGTCTGGGCGATCTTTGCCGTCGCCTACCAGCAGTTCGAGAACTACGTGATCCAGCCGCAGATCCAGAAGCGCGCGGTGGAGCTGGAGCCGTTCGTGATCCTGGTCTCGGTGCTGTTCGGCGGCACGATGTTCGGCGTCGCGGGCGCGCTGCTCGCGATCCCGACGGCCGCGACCGTGCAGATCTCGCTGCAGGAGTGGTGGCACTACCGCACCGCGCAGCAGGCCGCGACGGCGGGCGATCGGCGGGCGCCGTCCCCTCCCGGCGACGCGCCACCAGCCCCCCCGCTCGCGCCGCCGGCACCCGCGTAGCGAGGCGGCTCACCGCGAGACGTGGCGGCGACGCGCGGTAGCGTGCGTCCCATGCCCGCCGCATCCGAGCTCGACCTGCCGGCCGTCGACACCTACGACCCGCTGCTGCGCGGGCCTCACTACCACGAGGTGATGCGCGAGCTGCGCGAGCGCTCGTGGCTCGCCACCTCGCCGCTCGGGTTCATCGCGCTGGACCACGAGAGCGGCGAGTTCTTCCTGCGCGACAAGCGCCTGACGTTCCCGGGCATGTTCGCCGCGGAGCTGTTCGGCGTCACCGAGGGACCGCTGCACGAGCAGGTGCAACGCAACATCCTGAACATCAACGGCGACGACCACCGGCGGCTGCGCGCGCTCGTGAACCCGGCGCTGAACCCGCGCGCCGCGGACCGCGTGAGGCCCGCGATGCGCGGCTTCCTCGAGCAGCTGCTCACGCCGCACGCGGCCACCGGGCGGATCGAGGCGGTCGAGGACCTGTGCAAGCCCTACCCGTCGCTGTCGATCGCGACGGTGATGGGCGCGCCGCTGAGCGACGCTCCGCGCCTGCACCACTGGTCGAACCTGATCCAGCTCCAGTTCTCCCCCGACCTGGTCGAGCGGCGCGCCGAGGTCGAGGACGCCTGCGAGGAGTTCTACGAGTACTGCCATGCGTTGCTCGCGGCATCCCGCCAGGCGCCTGGTGATGACCTGATCTCGTCGCTGATCGCCGCCGAGCAGGACGGCGACCGGCTCAGCGACGTGGAGCTCGTGAACCTCGTGCTGAACGTGCTCGTCGGCGGCGTCGACACGACGCAGAGCCAGCTCGCGCACGCGCTGCGCCTCTTCGCGGCGCACCCCGAGCAGTGGGAGCTGCTCGCGCGTGATCCCGGCCTCGCGCCTGACGCCGTCGAAGAGGTCCTTCGCTACGAGCCGATAACGCCCTTCACCGCGCGGATCACGCTGGAGGACGTGGAGCTGCGCGGCGTCACGTTCCCGAAGGGCACGCTGATCTTCGTGGCCGCGGTGACCGCCAACCGGGACCCCGTCGCGTGGGACGGGCCCGAGGCGTTCGACATCACGCGCGGGGGCGACGGCTCGCGCGTGCTGACGTTCGGCGCCGGCATCCACTACTGCCTCGGCGCGAACCTCGCGCGTGCGGAGATGGAGGAGGCGCTGACCTTCCTCGCGCCGCGGATGCCCGGACTGGCGCTCGACGGCGAGCCGGTCTTCGGCAGCGTCAACGGCATCTACCACCTCGAGCGCCTACCGTTGCGCTGGGGCTGAGCGCGGCTGGCCGCATGTATTCGACTGAGGTGTCACGTGACGTCCGAGCAACGCCCACGGCCGTCTACCGGGCGCTCGTGGACCCAGGAGCCATCGCGCGATGGCGGGTTCCCGACGGCATGAGCAGCCTCGTCCACGAGTTCGACGCCCGCGAGGGCGGGCGGTTTCGGATCTCGCTCACGTACGACGCGCCCGGCGAGACCGGCAAGACCACGGGACGCACCGACACCTATCACGGCCATTTCGCGAAGCTGGTGCCTGACCGGCAGGTCATCGAGGTGCTCGAGTTCGAGACCGGGGACTCTGCGCTCGCCGGCAGGATGACGATGACGACCACGCTCATGCCCGTCGACGGGGGCACCGAGGTGCTCGTCGTGCACGAGGGGATCCCCGACGCCGTGCCGCGCGCCGACAACGAAGCCGGCACACGCAAGGCGCTCGCCAACCTGGCCGCGCTCGTCGAAGCCGCGTGACGGTGATCGGCGTAGCCCGCCAGGCCGGACGCCGGCGCCGTCAGGCAAGGACGCAGGATCCTGGCAATGCTGGTTGCATTGCCGGATCCGAGGACGCCGCATGACGGTGATCGGCGTCCGGCCTGCGAACATCGCGCGCATGCGCATCGGTCTCCTGACAGGCGGAGGCGACTGCCCCGGCCTCAACGCCGTCATCCGCGGCGCCGTCCGCAAGGGCATCTCCGTCCACGGTCACGAGTTCGTGGGCTTTCGCTACGGCTGGGCCGGCGTCCTGGACGGCGAGTCGTTCCCGCTGACGCTGGAGGAGACCAAGGGCATCCTGCCGCGCGGCGGGACGATCCTCGGCACGTCGCGCACCAACCCCTACAAGGATGGCGCGGACGGCACGGCGCTGGTGGCGGCCGTGATGGCGAACAGCGGCGTCGATGCGCTGATCCCGATCGGCGGCGAGGACACACTCGGCGTCGCCGGCAGGCTCGCAGCCGACGGCCTCCCGGTCGTAGGCGTTCCCAAGACGATCGACAACGACCTCGCGGGGACCGACTACACGTTCGGGTTCGACACCGCGGTGCAGGTCGCCACCGACGCCATCGACCGCCTGCACACGACCGCCGAGTCGCACAACCGCGTGCTCGTCGTCGAGGTGATGGGCCGGCACGCCGGCTGGATCGCGGTTCACGCCGGCATGGCCGGCGGCGCCGACGCGATCCTGGTCCCCGAGCGGCCGTTCGACCTCGACGACGTCTGCAAGCACCTGCGCGACAGGCACGCGCGCGGGCGCACGTTCTCGATCGTCGTCGCCAGCGAGGGCGCGCAGCCGCGCGACGGCGTGTTGTCGACGCACAGCGGCGAGGTCGACGAGTTCGGCCATGTGCGTCTCGGCGGAATCGCGGCGTGGCTCGAGCGGGAGATCGAGGCGCGCACCGGGTACGAGACGCGCATGGTCGTGCTCGGCCACATCCAGCGCGGCGGAACGCCGACGGCGTACGACCGCGTCCTGGCGACGCGCTACGGCGTCGAGGCCGTCGATGCGCTGACCCGCGGCGAGACCGGGGTCATGGTCTCGCTGCGTGGAACCGATGTGTTGACGGTGCCGCTGGCCGAGGCCCTCGCGGCGCCCAAGCTGCTGGACCCTGCCCTCTACGACACCGCAGCCGTCTTCTTCGGCTGACCTGGAGCCCGACCGTGACCCGAACCCTCCGCCGCACCGCTGCCCTTGCGCTCGTCCTTCCCCTGCTCGCGACGGGGTGCGGCGACGACACGAAGTCGAAGAACGACTACGTCGACCAGGTGAACCGGATCCAGACGCAGTTCGCGACCACCTACCAGAGCGTCGCCGGCCAGGTCACCTCGACATCGCCCGCGGGCGAAGACGGTGAGACGTTCAAGTCGCTCGTCGGCGCGATCGACGGGATGGTCACCCAGCTGCGCGCCGTCGACCCGCCCGAGTCGGTCACCAGGCAGCACGAGAAGCTGATCGACGTGCTCGACGGCTACGGCGACGACCTGTCGTCGGCCACAAAGGCGCTGGCCTCGGGTGACGCGGCAAGCGTCGCGCGGGCGAGAGCCGCCCTGGCGAAGGACACCGCCGGCCTCAGCGCGGACTTCATGCGCACGATCAGCGAGATCAACACCAAGCTGCGCGGCTGAGCCTGGCAGCCTCGTCGCCGAACCTCGGGAGCTAGTCTCGATCGATGTCACCGTTCTGGATCTGGACTCAGGTGCTGCTGTGCGTGTTCGTCGTGATCTCGATCGTGATCGCGGCGGTCAAGCTCGTCTGAACCGACGCAGACCCGCTGCGGGCGCAGGTAGTGTCCGCGCCGCATGTTCGAGGTGATCGTCGCCGGAACCGACGGGTCCGAGACCGCGGGTACCGCGGTCGAGCAGGCCGTGCAGCTGGCCGCCGCGACCGGTGCCCGGCTTGAGATCGTCAGCGCCTACGAGCCGGTGCCCGCCTCGCGTCTGCGCGCCGAAGCCCAGCAGGCGCCGCCCGACGTGCAGTGGGCGATCGGCCCGCGCGAAGACGTCGAAGAGCTGCTGCGGGCCGCCGCCGGGCTCGCCGCGAGCGCAGGTGTCGCCGTCGGAACGCACGCGCGTCAGGGGGATCCGGCCGACGCGATCCTCGACGTCGCCGAGGAGACTCACGCCGGCCTGATCATCGTCGGCAACAAGGGGATGACCGGCGCCCGGCGCTTCCTGCTCGGCAGCGTCCCCAACAAGATCAGTCACCACGCTCCCTGCTCGGTGCTGATCATCCGGACGAGCTGACCCCGAGGCTGCTCGTCCCCGTTGGCCTAGCGCAACGCCGCCGTCGCGGCCACCCGGGTGGCGGCCGCGGCATCGAGCAGCCCCCAGCCGTAGCGGCTGTCGTAGCCGGCGGCGCCTAGGTCACGGGCCGTCTGCTCGAGCCGGCGCTCGAGCTGCGCCGGCGTCGGCGAAGCGCCTGCGCTGCCCGTCGCGATCACGAGCGCGGCCGTCGCGGAGACGTGCGGGACGGCCATCGAAGTCCCCTCGTAGCTGTCGGGCAGCCCGAACTCCCGCACGTTGTCACCCAGCAGCGTGACCTGCGTGATGTTCCGCCCTGGAGTCCCCTCGGGCTTGCAGTTCACGTCACCCTCGAGCGCGCGGTCGGCGCCGCCACCCGGGGCGACGAGGTCCAGCCCTCTGCCGACGTTCGAGAACTCGGACAGGCACCCGTGCTCGGTCGTCGCGCCAACCGACAGCACGTCGCGGGCGCGCGCCGGATACGCGACCTTCGCGGTCGCCTCGTTGCCCGCCGCGGCGACGACGAGCGACCCGCGGGCCTTGGCGAACGCGATCGCGTCGAGCAGCTGCGGGATGTCCGAGGCGGTGACCTCGGCGTCGAACTCGAGACTCAGGTTGATCACCGGAACCCCGCGCCGCACCGCGAAGCGGATGCCGGCGGCGATGTCGGTCGCGTTGCCCTCCCCCGCGTTGTCGAGCACGCGGATCGGCATCAGGCGCACGCCGTAGGCGAGGCCGGTGAGTCCGAAGCTGTTGTTCGTCGCCTCGGCGATCGTGCTCGCCACGTGCGTGCCGTGGCCGTTGCGGTCGAACGGGTAGGGGTCGCGGTCGACGAAGTCGTAGCCCTTGACGAACTGAGAGCGCACGAGGTCGGGGGAGATCTTGTACGGCGGGCGATTGGCGTACGCGACGCCGGTGTCCAGGACGGCGACCGTCACGCCCTTGCCGCCGGGCTTGCCGGCGAGGATCGCGTTGGCCCACGCTTCTGGCGCGCCGACGCCGAACGGGCCGGCGAAGTTCCACTGGATCTGCTCCCAGCCGCCGCTCCCCGGGGCGCCCTTGTCGTTGGGAAGGAACGGCTCGCCCAGCGCGGTCGTCTGCGCAATGCGCGCCTTGACGTTGGGCACCGCGTAGCGCACGCCGGGGAGGGCGCGCAGCTCGCGCAGGGCGCCGGGGACGTCGCCGACCTCGATGACCTGCGGCGCTGCGGCGGCCGCCGGCCCGCCGGCGGCATGTGCGCTCACGCCCGGCTTGTAGGCGACCACGACCTCGCCCGGCTCGGCGTCGAGCGCGAGCGCGCTGTACGGAAGCACGCACACGCTGAGCGCGGCGGCGAGGAATCCGAGGAGAAGGCGTAAGGGTCGGGGCATGCGGCTGCTGGTCGGCACGCCCGATATGGGTCGTGACGACGATACGAACACCGAGTCGCGAGGGAAGTTCCGTGCGCCGGGCGAGATGCCGCGGCCATCCCGGGCGGCCCGCTGCTCCATGATGCCGTCTATGGACGCCCAGGCGCGCCAGGAGGACGAGCGCTGGATGCGCGCCGCGCTGGAGGAGGCGCGTGCCGCGGCACGCCACGACGACGTGCCGATCGGCGCCGTCGTCGTCCAGGGCGGGCGCGTGATCGGGGCCGGACACAACGAGCGCGAGCACCGCGAGGACCCGACAGCGCACGCCGAGCTGCTCGCGCTGCGCGAGGCAGCGGCGACGCTCGGCTCATGGCGGGTGCTCGACGCGACGCTCTACGTGACGCTCGAGCCATGTGCGATGTGCGCGGGAGCGATCGTGCTCGCGCGCGTGCCGCGCGTCGTCTGGGGCGCGCCCGACCCCAAGGCCGGCGCGGCGGGAAGCGTCCTCGACGTCCTAGCCGAGCCGCGCCTCAACCACCGCCCGGCGACGCTCTCAGGCGTGCTCGAGGACGACTGCGCGGCGCTGCTGCGTTCGTTCTTCGCCGCGCGGCGTTGAGCGGCTGCCGCGGCGACCGCGGAGGCCGCCGACGTCCGCGACCGTGCGTCGCGCGCATGCGTCGTCCTGCCCGCGTGTCGGCGGTGCTGCCGCACCAATCCAGGACGGTCCGCGGCGGCGTCCGGGCGGGCCGGGTAATCGCTACCCTCACCGTCCCCACACCACGGAGGGGTGCCGGAGTGGTTGAACGGGGCGGTCTCGAAAACCGTTGTAGGGGTAACCCCTCTACCCAGGGTTCGAATCCCTGCCCCTCCGCTGCTGACCCGCTGTTGCGGGCGATTTCGGCGAACACGCGGGAGTTCGGGCCAATGTCTTGGCTGGGGCTCTCGGGATTGTGGGGCCCGGGCGCGCGCTGAGCGCCGCTGCCGCCAGGGGTGGGCGCGCTGATCGCGATCGCGCGCCGATCGCGCTGCGATGGCGCGTGCTCCGTGATCGTGTCGATCACGGTTCCCCGTGCTCTGACTAGTCATTCCCGATCCTGCCGGATCCACGCCCGGGCGGACCGTGGACGGTTAGGCTCGCGGCTGGAGGATGACGAGCGGGATCTCGCGGTCCGTGCGCTCCTGGTAACTGCGATAGCCGCCGTAGGTCGCGACGGCCTTCGGCCACAGCCGGGCGTGCTCGTCGGGACTGGCGACGTGCGCGTGGACCGCTCGATGCTCACGGCCGATCTGCACCGTCGTGTCGGGGTGCGCGCGCAGGTTGTGATACCAGGCCGGGTGCTTGGGGTGTCCTCCCTTGGAGGCCACGATGACGACATCACGCCCGTCCTCGAAATAAACCAGCGGCGCGGTGCGCCGAGTCCCGCTCTTGGCGCCGACGTGGTCGAGCAGCAGCATGGGCGGCGCGCCGAGGAAGCGGTGGCCGACGAGCCCACCCGTCGCCCGGTAGACCAGCGCGTGGCCTCCCATCAATCGGCGCAGCACAGGCCAGGACCGGTCGGTGAGACTCATGACGTCACCCGGACAGCCTACGGCGCACGGACGACTCAGCGGCTGAAAACGATGGCTTGCACTGGCCCCGGCGCGATGGCTTGAAGTGGCCCCACTTCGCGTCGGTTGTTGTGCTTGGTTGATCTTGCCTGATGTTGCTGTTGTGGTGCCGCGTGGTGTCGCAGC